>WNGA01002038.1_pt1 | contig 56841 bp, 54 predicted proteins | sample 5400061 | NCBI WGS metagenome assembly WNGA01 (sample SAMN13153366, study PRJNA577476) | soil metagenome | isolation source: 100 cm soil or saprolite under grassland replicate 2 | place: USA:California | collected 2016-06-15
TCGCCAACGCGCACATGAGCGATCTCATTCGCAAGGCGACCGTCGAGCGCGGGCATGATCCACGAAAGTTCGTGCTGTTCGCTTTTGGCGGCGCCGGGCCGGTGCACGCCGCCAGGTACACTGAAGATCTCGGCATCAAACAAGTCGTGATTCCTCTCACTGCATCTGTTCACGGCGCTACCGGTCTCATCAGCTCCGATGTCCTGTATGAATACGGCCGATCGGACCACCTGATCGCGCCCTTCGATCTCAATCGGCTGCAGGAGAATTTTGCCGTCTTGATCGCGCAGGCGCGCAGCGATCTCGAAGCTCGCGGATTCAAACCAGCGGAGATCGAAATCGTCCGCAGCCTGGATATGCGCTACCGCTACCAGGTGCACGAGCTGACCCTCTCCATGCCTCCCGGCAGCAGCGACATTCAGCAAAAGGACCTGGAGAAGTTGTACGATGATTTTCACGACCTCTACGAAAAATCCTACGGCCAGGGATCCGGTTATCGTGAAGCCGGCATGGAAGTCATGACGTTCAGGCTGACCGCGCGAGGGCGCCTGAAAAAACCCAACATCGCGAGGATTTCGCTTGACGGCAAAGATGCGGCGCGCGCCGTCAAGTCTCGCAGACCGGTTTACTTCGAGGAATATCGGCACGCGGTGGACACCGCAATCTACGATTTTATCAAGATGAAGCCCGGTAACGCGCTGGCCGGGCCCGCCATCATCGAGACTCCGGTTACGACCATCGTCGTCAATCCGAACAATCGCGCGTTCATGGACGAGTTCAGAAACGTCAGGATCGACGTAGGAGCTTAAGGAGGCCGCTTGGCTTTACCCTCGGGAAGTGTGGACCCGATCACATTCGAGATCTTGTCCCATCGGTTGTATCAGATCGCCAAGGAGATGGGCACGACCCTCGAGCGCGTCGGCGGCACCGTCAACACGACGCAGCAGAAAGATTACATGGCCGCGCTTTACCGCGCCGACGGCGAGATCCTGTCGGCCGGAGAATCCATCGGCATGCATATGGCGTGCGGCGGATTCGCGGTGAAAAAGATCCTGGAGCGCTTCGGCAATGACGGCGTCGCTCCGGACGACGTATTCTTGCTCAACGACCCGTACGTCGCCGCGGTGCATCAGTCGGACCTGTTCATGATCTCGCCGATTCATTACCACGACCGTTTGGTTGCGTGGAGCGCGACTTTTGTTCACGTCATGGATATCGGCGCTTTGTCGCCGGGCGGCAATTCGCCCGGAGCCACGGAGATTTTCCATGAAGGCATCAGAATAGCAGGGATCAAGCTGATCGAAGGCGGGACATTTAGGAAAGACCTCTTTGAGATGATCATCAACATGACGCGGCAACCGACTATGGTCGGTCTCGATCTCAAGTGCGAGATTGCCGCCAACAACGTGGCAAAATCGCGTGTCCAGGAAATGTTCTCACAGTATGGTCCCGAGTTGATCGACGCCGTCACCAAAAAGATGATCCAGCATGGGGAGGACGTCCTGAGAAAGCGCATCGCGGAAATTCCCGACGGCGTCTGGAAAGAAACCAGCGCCATCGAGGCGGAGGAGAGTTGGAAGGTCAATCTCGTCTTGCGTAAAGTCGGCGACCGTCTGATCTTCGATTTTACCGGCAGCGACCCGCAGGCGAGCAAGGGCATCAATCTTCCCTATCATGCCACGTTCGGCGTTTGCTTTAGCGCAGTGCTGTCGACGTTGGCTTACGACCTGCCGAAGAATCACGGCATTTTTCGCCCCATCGAAGTCATCGCGCCCACGGGAACTATCGTAAATCCCATGCCGCCTGCGCCGGTTTCCATGAATACCACCTCGGGTGCGAAGATCGTCCTGTACGCCGCAAACTCGACTTTGATGCAGGCGCTGGCTATCCACCAACGGTGGAAGAGCGAAGTGATGGCCATGACGGTGGGCCGGCGCAATATCCGCCATGCCGGCATCAATCAGTACGGTACTTATTACGTCTCGAATCTTTCGCAGACTCCTATAGACGGCGGCGGCGCGCGATCTTTGCGGGATGGCGTGGACTCGGGAGGCGGCACCAAGAGCTGTCCCAATGTGGAATGGATCGAAAGAAACTTTCCCGTCCTTTATCTGTTTCGACGCCACGCGAGAGACAGCGCCGGCGCGGGCAAGTTCCGCGGCGGAGTCGGCGCCGAGACCGCTTTTGTTATCAACGACGCGCCCGAACGGAAAATCAAAGGCGTCGCTTACGGAGTCGTGGGGCTTAAGAATTCGGGACAAGGGGTTTTCGGCGGATACCCTGGCGCGCCCGCCGTGGTCGAGTTATCCAAAGGCACGAGGCTGCGCGAGCTCATCGCTGGAGGCGCCGCCTTGGACCGCATGCAGGATCTGGGCGGTCAAATGACTGCGTTGCCGTACTGCAACTTTGAAGTCACGGAAGACGACGTGCTGTATACCCGGCAATCCAGCGGCGGAGGTTATGGAGACCCGCTGGAGAGAGATGCCGAGATGGTGCTGAAGGACATTGTGCTGGGATTGGTCTCGACCGAGGCGGCCCGCGAGATCTACGGAGTCATGATCGATGGGAACAAGATCGATATCGAGGCTACCGAGCGGCTGAGGAAATCCATGAGAGCCGCGCGACGGGAAGGTTAGATTGAAAGGCAGCCGATATCAGATGCCAATTTCCATTCGTGCCGAGCCTTCGTCGAAGCACGAGTCAAACTTTTCACATAGTCAAATGCGACCATGAGCTACCTGCTCAGAGAAAATCTGGAACTCTTCACCGGTCCTCAGGGCGCGCAGATTCGCTGCGCGCGCTGCCAACACGTTTTTTGCGGCACTGGCGAAGACTGGAAGCCGGCTTCCCGAGTTCGATTATTGCCGCCGACTGCCGCAGGGCCTTTAATGAGCGGGGCTAGTGGTAAATACGTTTTGCAACAGAATACCTGTCCGTCCTGCGGCGTTCTACTCGACACCGATCTGATCGAAGAAAAGAAGGACGCCAAGGAAACCAAAGAGCAAGCGCCAAAAAAACCCGAGCCCATGCCGGTCGAGGTGGATCGCCGAACAACGGCGATATTGGTTCTCGACTTGAGCGCCCGCTGCGAAGACCCACATCTGACGTGTCATGCGTTGCTGCCTGGCGTGGCGGGATTTCTCGAAAAGGCCCGCGCCGCCGGATCTTGGTCGTTTTTTCGGTCTCCGCATCACAGCGTGGGACGCCCATGGAGAAAGTCGCGCGCTCGCTTCAGCGCAGGGAGAACGAGCCGGTTATTTATCCCGACGGCTTCGATAAGTTCACAGGCGGAGACCTTCAGGGCATATTAGAGCCCCGCGGAATCAAGACTCTGATTATCACCGGCTCCGCGACCAACGTGGCGGTTCTCTATACGGCGACCGCCGCAGCGCGAATCCATCGCTACGAGGTTATTGTCCCGGTAGACGGCGTCAATGCGCGCACCCAATATGCCCATGACTACTCTTTGTATCAGCTGAGTGTTTTGCCGGGGGGAGTTTACAAACTTATCCATTTTTCCACCTTGGGAATGATAGGTTTCAAGTGATTGGTGATATCAGGAAAGTTTAAACTGCAATGGACGAGAAGCCGACCCCTCTCCACCACGTTTCGTGGGGGGAGAGGGCGCGGGGTGAGGGGGCATAGCGATCAACGGAACAATGTGTGAACCTTCTTAAAGTAGTACGGATGCAGCTATTTTGATCAGCAACTTGAAATACGGAGGACTATTATGCGCGAACTAAAAATTATCTACCGATCTGAATCTCACGCCCCATTTTGGGTACTGGCCGAGCAGGCGGGAATATGGGAAAAGCACGACCTCCGTGTCAACACCAGCCCGGAGCTGGGGCGGGAAAGGGCCGTTGAGGCGCTCAAAAATGCCCACGTGGATTTGATTTCGGGCAACCACCACAATCTCTATGCTCGCCGTGCGAAAAACCATGAGGATTTTGTTCACCTGGCCCAGCTCGGCAACCGTTGGACGGAAAACCATCTCATCGTGACCGACGCGATCAAGAGTGTGCAAGATCTCAGAGGAAAACAGATTGCCGTCGATTCGAAGAACTCCCACGCCGGCCTCAACGTGTGGCTCTTTATGCGCCAGGAAGGATTGGATCTGGACAAGGGAGACTACGATCTCGTGGAAACCCACGCATCGACGGACAAGCGCTGTAAAGGCGTCCTCGCCGGCGAGTTCGATGCGGCTTTTGTCGACCTGCCGCACAATCTACGCGCCCTCAGAGAAGGAGCGCAGGAAATCACCGTGCGGCCGATGCCGATGATCCGCGGTGTCACCTTGACGACGACTATGGCGTGGGTCAAGAGCCATGAAGAGGAGACGCGCCTCTTGATACGCGGAACCGTCGAGGCGGTTCATTTCTTTCTCACCCAACCGGCAAAAACCAAGCGCATCATGAAGGAGTCAACTATTTTAGGGCTGCAGAACGATGGGGAAGCGGACGCGCTCTACGATTCATGGTCGAGTTTCTTGGAACGCAAGCTCTACCCGACAACGGAAGCTATCAACAATGTGTTTGCCTTGGCCGCGCGGCTCAAACCGGAGATCGCGGACTTAAACCCTCTGATCATGTGGAATACGCATTATTTGAGAGAGTTGGACGATAGCGGTTTCATTGACAACCTGTATCGATAGAGCCAACGAACCGTCGAGATAATTTGCCGCATGAAACGCTCCGGCGTCGCAGATCTTCCGCTTCACGGCGGTCGCGTCCCGCAATGGCTTGCGGAACGGATGACCAAACTGGGCACGGCCATCACCGAAGCCATCGTCCAAGACTACGGCTCTTCGATCTTCCTCTCGCGCCTGAGCGATCCCTTCTGGTTTCAAGCGCTCGGCGCCGTGATGGGAATGGACTGGCATTCTTCGGGCATCACGACATCCGTCATGGGAGCGCTAAAGCGCGGCCTCGCGCCGCGAGCTGATGAGCTCGGCATCTACATCTGCGGCGGACGCGGCAGATTCTCGCGCAACACGCCGCAGGAATTGCGATCTCTCGCCGAGCGTCGCGGCTTCGATGGCGAAGCCTTGGTCCGCACCAGCCGGCTTACCGCGCGCGTCGACAACAATGCGATCGCCGACGGATTTCAGATCTACCTCCATAGCTTTGTTGTGACATCGAACGGCGAGTGGGCCGTGGTACAGCAGGGATTGAACGATCGGAGCGGCATGGCTCGCCGCTACCACTGGCACTCCGCGTCGGTGCGCGACTTCGTCGCCGAACCACACACCGGCATAGTCGGCGAGAACCAGGGCACGATCATGAATCTCGTGGACGCTCACGCGCAGCTCGCACAAACCGCCCTCCTCGACATCGCTCATGAAAAACCAGAGACCACGCTACGCGCCGCGCGCCACCTCCGCATGCCGGACCATCATGAGGTCCGCGCGGCGAACATCGATCTGAAGCGTCTCGGCGCTGTCCTCGCCGTCGCCTACGAACGCAATCTTCACCAGTTTGCCGAACTGCTGCTCTTGGAGAATCTCGGTCCACGCACTCTTCAGTCACTTGCTTTGATTGCCGAGGTTATCCACGGCGCGCCGAACCGCTTCGCCGATCCCGCCCGGTTTTCATTTGCGCACGGCGGCAAGGATCGTCATCCATTTCCGGTCCCGTTGAAGACGTATGACGGATCTCTCAACTTGCTCCGAACCTCGCTCGATGCAGCAAAGCTTGGTGACACTTACAAACTCGACGGCTTCCGCCGCCTCGAACGCTTCGTTCGAGGGGTCGAAACCCGGCTCGAAACCGAAGCTAACTTCGATGCGGTCATTGCCCACGAAAACGCGATCTCTCGCTCGCTGGACGGCCGTTCTGTCTTCGACGACACGCCCAAGCAGCTCTCCCTTTTCTAATTTCCATACCATTGAGATTGGGCTCTACTCGGTTCGATACACTTCGAGCTATCTTTTGGCGGCGCGTTAACCAAGGTTCGAACTCTTGTGAGCCTCCGCAGCTCTAAAGGCAAGGACTGTCTTTGCAAAACAGATCGGGCTAGTCATGGCGCCAAATCTATGGCGCCATATGCTAACGACGCAATAAACAGGGGGGCCATTTTTCGACATTCGGTTAAGCTAGTCAGCCATTTGTGAATCGTTGTCGTGGCGCTAGACTGTTTAATTGGCGCTTCTTATCTCAGATTATCCCGAAATCCAGCTGGCATACCTGTTGCATTTTAGCTTTACGGTCAAAAGGAGAAACCAGATGGAAATAGTCGCAACAATCTCTAGGTCCAGATCTATTTCTCGGTTGGGGACGATTAACTGGCAATTTCTTGTTTTCTGGCTCACCTACTTGAGTATGATCTCGGGGTTTGTCGTTCGCTTTTTCTGAGTAGGGCTCTGCGGCCTCGCTTTTTCCACGCTTTCCCATCAACTGGATTGACGTGTGCTCGTCGCGGCTGATCTGCCGCCCTCTGATCTTCTCCTCAATCATCTCCTAATAAGAGTTCTTACAAACCGGGCTGGTTTTGTGCGATGACTGTGCCCGTCCTCGGTTTCTTTGTCGGCATGAAAAAACAAATTCTTACTTTTGCTGATTGTTGTTTCATCCATCACTCAAAAGAAATAGAATCTTGTTGACCCGCATCCGGATACTTTCGCTCGACCGCCGTGACCGTCAATGAATATTTTGATGCTCTATCCTAAGTTCCCCGAGCAGACTTTTTGGAATACCACCCGCTCGGTCAAGCTTCTATGGGGGCGAAAGGCCATCATGCCGCCGTTGGGTCTGCTCACCATCGCGAGCTATCTGCCCGAAGATTTTTGCTTCGCCTAGTCGATCGCAACGTCGCTGAAGAGTCGACGTCCGACTGGGAGTGGGCAGATGTTGTTTTCTTGAGCGTGATGATGGCGCAGTGGAAAGATTATCGGGAGTGTGTCGCCAATGCCAAAATGCGCGGCAAGCCGATCGCCGTGGGTGGGCCGTTTACCCATGCGCTGCCGGAGGCCGCCTGCGCCGATGCCGACTGGGTTTGCTTTGGCGAGGCGGAAAGTATTCTGGAACAGTTGGTCGGCGATTTGCGCGCGAATCGTCGCGGCAAACAATATCATGGCGGCTCGGCTACGAACATGGAGCTCGTCAAGATTCCCCGCTTCGAGCTTTTGCCCGACGTCAACGACTACGCCACGATGGCGCTGCAATTCTCGCGCGGCTGCCCGTTCAAGTGTGAATTTTGCGATATCATCGAGATCTACGGCCGCGTGCCGCGGACGAAAACGCCCACAGAGATCTGCGCCGAACTGGCGGCCGTCGAACGCCTCGGCTTTCAAGGCTACATTTTTTTGGTCGACGACAATTTCATCGGCAACAAGAGAAAAGCGAAGGACATGCTCGCGGAGCTGGCTTCGTGGAACCGCCGGCACAATTATCCGTTTCGCTATTACACCGAAGCTTCGATCAATCTGGCCGACGATGATGAGCTGCTCGAGCGCATGGTCCAAGCCGGTTTCTTCCACGTCTTCATCGGCATCGAGACCCCGGACCCCAAGCTGCTCAAGGCCACGCAGAAGATGCAAAATATCCCTGGGGACTCTTTGGAAAAGCTCGCCAGGATTCGCCGACACGGGCTCCACGTCACCGCCGGTTTCATCGTCGGATTCGACGGCGAAGAGCAGGGGGTGTTCGAGGCGCAGCGGAAATTCATCCAAGCGTCCGGCATCGGCGTTGCGATGGTTGGCTTGCTGCAGGCCATTCCTCATACCCAGCTCGCCCGTCGCTTGAAAGCGGAAGGGCGTTTACTGGATACACTCAGCTCGACCGGCAATCATACGAGGGAATCAATTTTATCCCCAAGGGCGAACTGACCAAGCGGCAGTACCTCGAAAACTACCGCGAGCTCGTCCGAGAGATCTACCAGCCAAGGGCCTATTTCGCGCGGAGTCTCCCTGCCTTGCTAGCGCTACAGGCCAGAGCGCCGCTCGCCGTTATGCGGCGGCATGGGAAGAAACTATTGGCGGTTCTTTTGAAGGAATCCTACCATTTCGGCCTCCGCGCGAAGGCGATCAGCTTTTATTTCTGGAAGCGCTTTTGCAAATACTGTGGAACCGGCCCGCCGCGCTGGAGTCGTTTGTCTTCGACTGCGCGGTTTTTCACCATCTGCATCAGCATGCCGATTACGTCCAACGCGAGCTTGCCAAATATCTTTCTACACCTGCCCCGGACGACGTGCTCGATGACCTCATCGATTGTCGGAGCTCGCTAGCGCCTCTCGCGGGTTCGGGCGGCACGGAAAATCCTCCCGAGTTAACGGATCGCCCTCAGACCTCGAGCGCAAATATATTCGATCGTTTGCGCGACCCTAGAACTCGCCGGGCTTGATGCTGAAGTAAACCTCAGACTTCTTACCGAAGCGCTGATCACTTACCGCCAACTTTCTTGTCCACCTCGGCAACAAAGCGCATATCCATAAAGTCGTCCGGCTTTGCGCCTTTAGCGGCCGGGTCGTTCGCGGCAATATCAGTCAAAACCGCTTCCATTGCTTTCCGGCTGACGTAGGGTGGGAATTCCAAATACTCACGAAACTGATTGTACGTATCCTCCTGAATCTCGACCTCTTTCACTTTGAGCTGATTCTGGATCATCTTCAGTCCCGCTGCCTTGTTGGTTTTGAAGATCTGAACTCCCTCAGCGTAAGAGCGCACCACGCGACGAACGATATCTTCGTTAGCCTTCACATATGCCCGGCTTGTGCCGACAGCGACTGAAACAAATTCCGGGCCTTCTTTGGCGATGTTCATCAGCTCGACAAATCCAGCTTTCTTCGCTCTCGCGTTGGTCGGCGGCGATACCACGCCAGCTTCGATCTGCCCCGCGGCCAACGCGGTAAATATATTGGGAACTTCGAGCAAGGGCAGCAGTTGCACGTCTGCCGGCTTAAGTCCGGCGGAACCGAGCGCATAGAGAGCTGAAGTGTGAGTCGATGACCCGATCCGGGTGATGCCGACTTTTTTGCCCTTCAATTCCGTGATCTTCTTTATTTCCGGCTTTGCCATGAGCGAAAAGACCTGGCGGTTGGTCGCACCGGCGACTAGCACGATGTTCGCTCCCTTGAGACTCGCTTGGGCGGCGTTGGAGCCGTCCATAAAAGAAAAAGCAATTTCACCGGCAAGTATAGCCTGTATCCCTCTAGAGCTTGACGGAATATGGATCAATTCAACATCCAAACCATTTTTCTTGAAGAGACCTTCCTGCTTTGCCATGAACATGCCGCTCTGCGCGCCGGTCACGGCGGTCCAGTTGATGCGAACCGGTGTTTGAGCTGCCGCTGGTATGGCAGAAATGGCGATGAGAGCTATTAGACTCGATATCAACGCACGGGTTTTCATCGGATTCACTCCTCAAGATTTTTGCGTGCAGAGGCTATTAACAAAGACGGCACACTGAGTCAATTGATTCATATCGGCAATTGGCATAGCCGGATAAGCATGGTAGATACACCCGCATGAGCAAGAGAATTCATCTCACGTTGGCCGTTGGAGATTACGAAAGCATTCGTGCTTTGAAAGAAGGTTCAGTCAAGCCCGACGGCATCGAGCTTTCCGTCCTCACCGACATGACCTCGGATATCCGGCACTGGCGGATGTTGCGCAACCACGAGTTCGACGTCGCTGAACTGTCCGTGTCGAACTATTTGATGGCCAAATATACGGGTCTGCCGTTCATTGCCATTCCGGTTTTCCTGCATCGCCGCTTCCGCCATAGCTTCATCTATATCAACACCGCTAAGAATATCACCAAACCGACGGATTTGATCGGCAAAAAAGTCGGCCTGCGTAACTTTCAAGCCACCGCCAATTTGTGGATCCGCGGTATTCTCGAGCATGAACACGGCGTGCCGCACCGCAGTATCAATTGGTTCAAACAGGATGAAGAGGAGGTAGACTGGACACCGCCGGCTGATTTGAAAATCCAGCGTATCGCGCCGGGGAAGAGCGTCGAGAAGATGCTCCTGGAAGGCGAGCTGGATGCCCTCATTCACCCCGAATTGATTCAACCGATTCTCAATAAAGACAAAAGAGTAACCCGCCTGTTTCCCAATTACCGCGACCTAGAGATCGACTATTACAAGCGCACGGGAATTTTTCCTATCATGCACGCGGTCGCAATCAAGCAAGCAATCGTGGATAAGTATCCTTGGGTGCCGATCAATTTGATGCAGGCCTTTGAAGAATCCAAAAAAGCGGCGTACAAACGCATGGAAAATCCGCGGATTGTGCCGTTGGCGTGGTTCCGTTACTTTCAAGAAGAGGAAGAAGCAATCCTCGGTTCGGATCCGTGGGTCTATGGCCTCGGCGAAGTCAATCAGAAAGCATTGGCGACTCTGATGCAATATTCCCAAGAACAAGGCTTGCTCGGCAGAAAGATGTCTCTCGACGAACTGTTTGTTAACACTGAGGCGCACTCGTAAATCATGGAAGTTGCTGTCATCGCTGGTGTTGGACCGGGAACGGGCGCAGCCCTAGGGCGCGCCTTTGCTCGTGCGGGTTATGCGGTCGGCCTGCTTTCACGTCGCGCGGAATCAAGTAATCCGGTGGCCGAAGAAATTGCTGCTAGCGGCGGCCGAGCGCTGGCGGTTCCGACTGATGTCACCAATCGTCAAAGTGTGTTGTCGGCGGTCGCGCAGATTCGAAAAACGTTGGGCCCAATCACGGCCCTTGCTCATAACGCCAGTGGTTACGGCCGTGGCACAATCTTGGAGCTAGACCCTGAGCAAGTCCGCCAATCGTTCGAAGCCAATGTCATGGGGGCGCTCCATCTGGCCCAAGCAGTGATCCCGGATATGCTGAAGGCCGGCCATGGTTTTGTCTCCCTCACGGGCGCGACAGCCGCGCTACGCGGGCGCGCTGGCTATGCGCCTCTAGCGATCGGGAAATCGGGTCTGCGGATGCTTGGCCAGTCCTTGGCCCGAGAGTTCCATCCTAAAGGAATTCATGTTGTTCACGTCATCGTCGACGGCCAAATCGACACGCCAAGGCTGAGAGAGCGTGAGCCCAATCGGCCTGCGGAAACGGTCATCCCCCCCAGCGCCATCGCGGATGCGGTCATCGCATGCCTGCGACAACCACGGACTGCTTGGTCACACGAGATCGACATTCGCCCCGCCGCCGAAAGCTTTTGATGCTACATCTTGGCTAACGTTGATCTTCCCCGAGTATTGGCGTAGATTTCCCCCCATCTACTGGGTACACGTCCACAGTTACTCATGACATCAGCCAAGGAGGGGTTCATGTTTGGCAAGGGAGTATTCCAAGAAGAAGAGAATCTGCTCAGAGATATCATTCGCAGCATTGATAAGAAGGTCGACTACACGGCGAAAGAGGGCCAGGGATCGCGGTTCACTGTGCACGTCAAGCTACGTAGTCACGAGGCCGACGTAATGCTTGACATTGAGGATTTGAAAGCCGCAAGGACTGACATGGTGCGACGTCACCAAATTCGCCAAAAACTCAAAGCGCGTTGCGATCACTTAGACATGTCCCGCTATGCCCACGATATTCTTGGTTTAAAGCCAGCAAGGCTTTTACGGGCGTCGCCGAAACCAGAATTCACCCCGCAACGCAGCGGTTTCGGGCGTGGGCCAAGAAGATAGAATAGGAAAAATCGACGAAATAGCGACAAAACGCAATGACGAACGCGAAGCTTATACGACGTGCTCTGGTTGAACGTAGCCAGCTGATCATGCCCGGGGTTTATGACGCCTTGAGCGCAAAGATTGCCGCGCGCGCCGGCTTCGAAGTCATTTTTATTACCGGTTATAGCGTCTCGGCGACGCTCTTGGGCGAACCTGACTTTGGCCTGCTGACCCAGACAGAAGTAGTGGGTGCTGCGCGAAGAATCTGTTCAGTTGTGGATACCCCGGTGATTGTCGATGCCGACACCGGTTACGGCAACGCCATCAACGTCATTCGAACAGTACAAGATCTCATTCGCGCCGGTGCGGCCGGTATGTTTCTCGAGGATCAAGTCTGGCCTAAGCGTTGCGGCCATATGAAAGGAAAACAGGTCATTGCTCTCGATGAGCAGCTCAAAAAATTGACCGCGGCTGTAGAGGCAAAGGGAGATAGTGACTTTTTTATTGTTGCCCGGACTGACTCGCGCCAAGCATTGGGGCTCAATGAGGCGATCACTCGGGGGATTGCTTTTAAACAGGCTGGCGTCGATGCGGTATTCATCGAGGCACCGGAATCTAAAGATGAAATGAAAGAGATTTCTAAACAGGTACCGGGTCCATTAGTAGCAAATATGCTCGAACGCGGGGTAACGCCCCTGATGGGACCAACAGAACTAAAAGATCTAGGCTTTGATCTGATCGTGTGGCCGCTCGCGCCGCTCTATGCCGTCGCTAAATCGTTGACCGACGTCTACAGTACACTACGGCGCAAGGGGTCGACCTTAGAGATTTTGGATCGCCTGATGCCATTCAATGAGTTTAATGGGATTGTCGGCTTGGAAGAAAAATATGCTCTCGACGCGAAGTACGGCAAAAGTTAGCTCCATGTCTTCTCTCATATTACGCAACTTGGTATTAGGCAAGTATTACAGTCTCATCGGCATCAGCACATAGAGATAGCTCTCAACACCGATTTTTCGAATAATCCCGGGGCTAAGTTCATCTTTAAGTTCGATATCAATCTCCCCATCACCACCAAGCACGGCCAACACATCGATAAGGTAGCGAGCATTAAAACCAATCGATAGTGGCTTACCCTTGTATTCGGCCTCGATTTCTTCAACCGCTTCCCCTAAGTCCGGGTTGTTCGCTGAGATCGAGACTCTGCCATCGGCAAACTCCATTTTAATTCCCTTGTAGCGTTCGCTCGATAAAATTGATACACGCCGCAGGGCTTGCAGTAATTCATCATGTTCGACCTTGGCGATATGCGGATTACCTTTGGGTATGACTTTCGTATAGTCTGGAAAGTCGCCGTCGATCAGGCGCATGAAAAGTTCAATTTTATCTTTGGTGACCAGCCCCATGTTATCCTTGAATCCCAAAGAGACTACGCCCTCGTCGCCGCTTTCCAGCAATTTTTTTAGCTCCGATAAGCCTTTACGAGGTAGAATCACGCCCTTTGTGAGGCCCAGGGAACCGACGGCTTTCTCTTCGAAAGCGAGCCGATGACCGTCGGTTGCTACCATTCTAACTGTCCCGCCATCGCCTTGCTCAATAAATACCCCATTTAAGCTGTAGCGTGTCTCGTCTGTCGAAACCGAAAAAATCGTGCGCTCAATCATTTCACGAATCGTCGAAGCCGGCGTCGTTGACAGAGATTTACTATCGAACTTTGGAAACTGAGGAAATTCCTTCGCCTCCATGCCGACAATTTTGAATACCGATTTTCCGCTGCGAATTTCCACCCAGTCATTTTCTAGACGCTTGAGTTGAACCTGATCATCCGGCGCTTCTCTGATGATTTCGTAGAGCTTCTTCGCGTTAACGGTCACTGTCCCTTCTTTTGCCACGGCACCTTCGACTTCACCTCTAACCCCAACTTCTAGATCGGTCGCCGTAATACGAATCGAACCTTTCTGCGCTTCTAATAAGACATTGGCAAGAATTGGCATCGTGTTGCGTCGTTCCACAATACTCTGCGTCCAGTAAAGCGTTGCGAGAAGATCCCCCCGCTTGGCTTTAAATTCCATATTTCCTCCGCGTAACTCTTAGCTTTTTATATATATAAGAATTTAAGGAGTAATAGTAGGGGCTGTGAACAAAGCGGAGAAGGTGTTTTTGGCGAGAAAAATCGGCAACGTAGCTTGTGCTTTATTCCTGCAGTCTGTGCCGCTTTAACACCACATGCGGTCCAGCAACCGGCTATATGCACAGCCATGCACAGTGACGCTCACAGTTAACCACAGGTTATTCACAATTATTTTCTTATGTTTAGGTTTCTTTCGAGCTTTTCGATGGTTTTTTGCATGTGTGGATCTTCCTTTATTTTGCGTTCGATCGTTTTCGAGGCGTGAATCACCGTTGAGTGATCGCGGCCGCCGAATTTGTCGCCGATTCCCGGAAAAGAAGTTTCCGTGTGTTTGCGACATAGGTACATGGCAACCTGGCGTGGTAGTGCGATGTTCTGAGTCCGCCTTTTTGCTTTCAGATCTCCCATCCTGATATTGAAATAGTCACAAATGGTTTTTTGAATGTTTTCAACGGTTATCTCTCTCTGGGCGCCCTTCAGAGTATTGCGCAGCAGCTCCTTGGTCAGCTCGACGGTGATGGTGGCTTTAGTCAATGAAGAAAAAGCCCCGAGGCGTGTCAGCGAGCCTTCCAACTCACGCACGTTTGAGTCGATGTTGGACGCTAGAAAAATTGCCACGTCATGCGGCAGCTGAACACCTTCCACTTCAGCCTTCTTTTGCAAGATCGCAACCCGGGTTTCCATGTCTGGCGGCTGGATATCGGCGATCAAGCCCCATTCAAAGCGATTTCTCAAGCGGTCCTCGAGTCCTGGGATCTCTTTGGGGAACTTGTCCGAAGTGATGACGATTTGTTTGTGAGTCTCGTAAAGGGAATTAAAGGTGTGGAAAAACTCTTCTTGGGTTCTTTCCTTGCCGGCGATGAACTGGACGTCGATCGCATTGACGAGGTGAGTCTTACCGAGACCGACGCCGCCGTAGATGAAAAGCGGGTTGTAATGATCGCCCGGTTGGTTTGCCACAGCGACGCAGGCGGCATGAGCAAACTGGTTGCTGGCGCCGATAACGAAATTGTCAAAGGTGTATTTCGGAATTAGGTTGGTGTTTCGCGAGGGTCTTTCACGTTCCTTTTCTTCCTTTTTGATGTTTCTATTGCCAGTCGAACGGCTCTCGAGTTTCTCATTGATTTCAAAAACGACTCTTACTCTATCCTTTGCCAACGAACTCAAGACATCTTCAATTTGAAGGAGATAATGCTCGGTGAGCCAATCGCGGAAAAATTTGTTGGGAACCTCAAGGTTGATCTCGCTCTTACTCCTCGAGGCAAAACGAATCGGCTTGATCCATGTCTCGTAATTTTGTTTGCCAATCCGCTCTTTTACTTCGATCAGGGCTTGGTTCCATAACTCAGGCATAATAACACCACTAAATCATTGAAAAATTGCGACAAAAGGTAAAATAGTTACACACAGGGTTATCCACAGCTGTGGATAACTCTGCAGACGCCAACTTTGTTTGGGTAAGAGGAAGTAACGACATAGCAATCGACACGACCGGACCATCAACGGTGCTTCAGCAACAAGTGCAGAGACAAACTGACCACTTACAGCGGGAAAAATTTTTTCCCTGATTCTATCCAAAAAAATAAAATGAAAATAGCACACGCGAGATTCGGAAGGATTTGTAATAGTCCTTTTCAAATTTCTTTGCAAGAAAAAATATTCAAAACTTTTTTCGTGCGTCGCTAATTTTCTTGACACCCTATTGCCGCGGTGGTAGCAACACTCGCTCATGCCCGTGAAACGATCGAGTCAGATTTTTCGTCGAGCGCTGAAGAGAATTCCGGGCGGTGTGAATAGCCCGGTGCGCGCATGGAAAGCTGTCGGTGGCAATCCTCTGTTTATTGTTCGTGGCAAAGGGAGTCACATCTTTGACGCGGATGGCAAGCGTTACATCGATTTTGTCGAATCGTGGGGACCGCTGATTTTAGGCCATGCCCACGCAAAAATTATTTCTGCCGTGAAACGGTGCGTCGTCAAGGGTACCTCGTTCGGGGCGCCGACCGAGGCTGAGGTCGAGCTAAGCGAATTTGTGCGTCAACGGATGCCATCGATCCAGAAGCTGCGACTGGTCAATTCGGGCACCGAAGCAACGATGAGTGCGCTCAGGCTCGCTCGGGCATTTACCCGGCGCATGAAAATAATTAAATTCGACGGCTGTTATCATGGCCACTCAGATGGTCTGCTAGTCAAAGCAGGTTCCGGTGTGGCGACCTTGGGACTTCCTGACAGCCCCGGCATTCCAGCCGGATTCGCGCGCGAAACCTTATCAGCCAAATACAACGACATTATGTCAGTGCAAAGATTATTTGCGCGGCATCCGAAAGAAGTAGCCGCCGTGATTGTCGAACCCATATGCGGCAACATGGGTGTCATTCCTCCGCGCGCCGACTTTCTCTTACAATTGCGCGACATGACAAAGCGGCGTGGGTCCCTTCTCATCTTCGATGAAGTCATCACCGGTTTCCGAGTTGCGCTCGGCGGCGCCCAACAAGTGTTTCATATTAAACCCGACCTCACCTGTTTAGGTAAAATACTGGGCGGCGGATTCCCATTAGCAGCTTTTGGCGGGCGTCGTGAAATAATGGATTTACTCGCGCCGGTCGGGCCGGTTTATCAAGCGGGGACGCTTTCTGGAAATCCCGTCGCTGTCACGGCCGGGATGACAACTTTGAGCCTGTTAGCCCGCCCGGGCACTTACGAAATCTTAGAGAGTAAGGGACAAAAACTCGAAGAAGGGTTCAGATCGATTATCAATAATTACGGTATTCGAGCTGCGATAAACCGCTTTGGCTCTATGATGACGTTATTCTTCGGCGTCGATCAAGTTATCACTCCGGATGAAGCGCGAAAATGCAATCGCCGCCAATTTTCCAGATTTTTTCACGGTATGCTCAAGCGCGGAATTTATTTGCCGCCGGCGCCGTTTGAAGCGATGTTTGTTTCGCTGGCCCATGCCAATTCGGACTTAAACGAAACAATCGCCGCGTTCGACCACTGGGCCAAAAGGGAAACAGCAGGTTGACCCCCTCAGACCTTCATGTTAAAAAATCACCGCAGTGGGGAATGTCGGGGATCGCCCCAATAGCCGGCAAAACAATCAAACTCACTTTCTGCGCCGAGCAGGCCTGTACCTAGGAGTTGCTTTCGAGCTGCCAGGCACGATTTTGGGAGGCCTAGTCGTAGGCTACTTCATGGATAATTATCTCGGCACCTCTCCTTGGTTCCTCATCGCGGTGACCGCGATCGCATTTGCCGGTGCCTTCGTGAGGTTGGTGAGGTGGGTTAAGTTTTTTGCACACGAGAGAGATGGAAGCCGCAGCGAAAAAGACGATACTGCGAATTGAGCTGTGGCAGGGGCTCATACTGTTCGCACTACTAGTTACCCTAAGACAGACGGGGTGGGTTGATCCCAAAGCGCTCGTACTTGGCGGCGTTTTTATGGGGATCAATTTTTTTTTGCTGAGCTACGGTGTCGCTTGGGTGCTCACGCCACTGGCGGGCAAAGGTCGAATACGCGCTGGTGTGGGATTGTTGGTTCTAAAGATCTTTCTTTTTCTGGGTCTTTTAACGACGCTTTTCTTCCGCTTTGACTTAGATGCGATCTCGTTTGCCCTAGGTTTCTCGACGTTGATCATCGCAATTCTTGTGGAAGTTTTGCGAAAAACGAGCGCACTGACGGGCTAGAATAAGATAATGGAACACCCATTTACATGGTATAACTTGCTTCCGGAAGGATTGCAGCATTCGTTCGGCGAACACACTTTTTTCGCCATCGTGGCCGGAATTTTATTAGTCCTTTTCGCGCTACAAGCACGCAGCGCGCTCGCCAAGGCTCAGGATTCTGTGGTACCGACCGCCGAATTGGGTTCGCGTAACATCGCCGAATTCTTGGTGCAGCTCGTGGTCAGTCTCAGCGATCAAATCATCGGCCAGCAAGGGCGGAGATACGTGCCGTTCTTTGGAACGTTTTTCATTTTCATCCTGTTAAGCAATTTACTTGGGCTTTTCCCTGGTTTTGCACCGCCGACCGGCAACTTGAACACCACACTCGGTTTGGCTCTATGCTCCTTCCTCGGCTACAACATCATTGGCGTGCGCGAACAGGGTCTGGCCTACTTCAAGCACTTCCTGGGACCCATGACGAGTCTTCCCGGGGGAACCTTCATTTCAAAACTGGCTTTCGTTCCCGTACTGTTAATTTCGGTGGTATTTTTTCTTATCTTGGAGCTCTTCTCTCATGTTTTCAGGCCGGTGTCTTTATCTTTGCGTCTATTCGGCAACATGATGGGAGACCATGAGGTCATCACAGCGTTTATTACCCTGACAAAAGTCGTTATACCAGTTGCATTTTATTTATTGGGAACACTTGTTTCGGTTATTCAGGCATTCGTTTTCACCCTGTTGAGCATGATCTATGTCGCTTTGGCGATAAGCCACGGACACGACGAGGAGCATGGACATGACGCACATCAATCACATCACTAAACGACAGGCCGCTCGGTAGCAGATGAGGATAGAGGAGTGGTAGGCCGTGATTCGTTGGAAAGGAGGAGAAATGAAAAGGGTGTTGGCATTTTTCGCCGCGCTTTGTATGAGCCTTATGGCGACTGGAGTGGCTATGGCTGCTGACGTCGCCGGCACTGATTCAAAGAGCGCCGCAATCGCTATTTCGGCTGGCTTGGCCGTGGCCATTGCCGCATTCGGCGCCGGATTGGGTCAGGGTCGTGTCGGCGCCGCAGCCATGGAAAGCATCGGGCGCAATCCGAACGCCGCCGATAGAATTTTCCTGCCGTTGGTGCTGACTCTCGCGCTACTCGAAGCGCTGGCTCTTTACGGCTTTGTTATCGCGATTCTTCTGCAGGGTAAGATCTAAATGGCGGGTTCGCTGGAACTGCGGAACCGCCTTACCGAAGGGGCAAGGAGAAAACTCCTTGTCCCTTTTTATTTGCCGGGAAGCTCGACTGTGTAAAGATGGACCTGGGTGTAGCGCAGCAGCTCGTCTAAGGTGTGAAGTTTGTAAGCCTTTTCGTAAAAGATTTCCTTGATCCCGGTATTTACCAGTACTTTGAGACAATGAATGCACGGTGTATGAGTGATGTAGATGGCTGCGTCTTTGATGCTGGCACCATTTTTTGCCGCCTGAGCAATCGCATTCATTTCGGCATGGATGGTGCGAAAGCAGTTCTGCTCTGTTTCTCCGTTGGGTGTTTTGGATTCATATATGAGACAGCCGACGTCGGTACAATGGGGCATACCCGCCGGCGCGCCGTTATATCCCGTGGCAAGGATATTTTTATCGCGTACGATCACCGCGCCAACTTTAGCCCGTGCACAGGTCGATCGCTCAGCGACTTGTTGTGTGATAGTCATGAAATATTGATCCCAGCTCAAGCGCTCGCTCATGTCTGATCTCCCGCGGATTTATGTCGCTAAAGCGATCGCGACCTTATCGCCGATTTTCGCTCCGATGCGTTTCTGCGCATTGTCCTTATAGACAGCGATTTCCAGCATGTCCCAACTATTAACAACGGCAAGGAATTCTCCCACGCCAGCCGAGGCATAATTTTGTGACAGGCCGCGAATCGTGACAGATCGCACGACGATGTCAAGCTTATTCCTCGGCATTCCTGTCAAATCATGCTCGCGAATGTTTGTAAACAGGTTGCCAAAATGGTCGATATAAACGATCTCGCCCTCTAGGCGCCGTTTTTTGCGAGCTATTTCCGGAAGCGAAACTCTGACGGTGTTGACCAATGGCTCACCGAAGGCTGTCGCTGGAACCCCTAGTGATAAATGGGCCGCCGCCGGCGCGAAAATATCGCGGCCGTGAAACGTCGTACTGGTTCGTTTCAGATGGTAAGCCGGATTAGAGAGATGTATTATATGAGTCGGCTCGATATTTTTCACTGCCAAGCTCAGAACGCCGTTATCCGGACCGATAAAGTAATTGCCATCCCACTCGATCAGCAGCGGCCGGCGCGCGCTGCCCACGCCGGGGTCGATGATAGCGACATGAATCGATCCACGCGGAAAATATCGAACGGAATGGCGCAGGGTCAGTGCACCGGCAAGGATATCCTGCGGCAGAATTCCATGAGTTACGTCGACGACATGCGCTTGCGGATTAATGCCGGCAATAACGCCCTTCATGATGCCGACAAATGAGTCCTGATAGCCGAAGTCGGTGGTTAAGGTGATCAGCATCTTGATTTCAAGAGACAGCGCAATCTAAGCAAAAAAGTTTAGCCGCGTAAAGCTGGCCGTAGTCAGCGAACCGCTGGGCGGGATATAAGATTCTGTCGCCTCGCACAAGCTTGATTCCACGGGAGTGTTCCGATCCGCGTCTTTCGATCGCTGTTGCACAAGAACTACGCGCTTTTTTGGTCGAGCGATCTGATCGCGTCGGTCGGTCAGTTCGTCCGTGAGGTGGCTCTCTATTGGCTTGCCTATGAGATCACCGGGTCGACTTGGGCATTGGGTATTCTCGGTTTCTGTGAGGCAGCGCCGCGCCTTTTGTTCGGCGCCGTGGGCGGCGTTATCGTCGATCGCTACGATCGTTTGCGCTTGCTCACGGGCATCCAGTTTATCTATTGCCTCCCGGTGCTGGGTCTCGTGACTCTGTACTTTATGGGTCTCTTGGCGTTCTGGCATATGGCGCTATTGGAGACCCTGTGGGCGACTATCCGCAGCATGAATCCGACCGCGGGCCAATTTCGCCCGCATCGTCGGTCCGTCCATCGGCGGCGTACTGATTCTATGGATCGGTGTCGGCGGTTGCCCTGATCGTATACGCGGTTAGTTAGCTTATTGATCTCGGCGGTGCATTGCTTGGAATCCGGCTAGCGACCCGCCCGTCGCTAAGTACAGGAGAAAATGTCCTGCAGGAATTTTTCGCTGGCTTACGCTACGTCGTCGCTACGTCGATGATTCTCGCCAGCACCGTTGCCGCCTACGTCATCAGCGTTTTTGTCGGGACTTATACACGTTTTATGGCCGTGTTCGCCAAGGATGTTCTAAACGTCGGCCCCGATGGCCTGGGACTTCTCATGGCCGCGCCCGGCGTCGGCGCTGTTTTATCGTTGATCGTTCTGGGAGCCTTGGAAGAGCGCTGGAGCCGAAGAACCTTACTCGGGGTTTCCGCGAAAACGACGCCCGCTGACTCTTGCTTTTTTGTCTGTCGCGAAACCTGTGGCTGTCGGTCTTCCTGCTTGGACTATTCGGCGGGATGCAGATCATTTTTCGCACCGTGAGCCGACTGATCATTCAAGTCCAAGCGCCGAGGAAATTACTCGGGCGCGTGATGAGCGTGTTTCTTATGGACCAGGGCATGCGATCGTTTGGTTCGATCGTGATGGGCGCTTTTGTCGCGGCCTTCGGCGCGGCTCTCGGTCTCGCGCTCACTTCCGTCGCTTCGATGACCCTGACAGCGCTGACGTTTTGGCGCTGGGAACGAATAAAAAATGAACTGGATGTAGCAAGCCAGCAATAAGGAGCAGGTTTTAGTTTGCATCGCGCAGACGTTCCGCTATCTCCACGGCCTCAGCGAGATGCGCTGGGTCGGTGGTTCCCAGCACAAGGGCGTCAATGAACGGCTGGCGGAGCACGAACTCAATGGCTGGCCCGGCCTTTAGATGACCGCTAAAAAGTCCCTTGATCACCAGCACACCTAGGCCGCCACTATGAACCTCTGCGAGGGCTTCGGCGAGGGATGACTCTTTTTGACTAAAGGGAGCCATGACGACGTCGAGGGTGTGAGCCGCTGCCAAAATACCGGCTTTGGTTTTCGCTGAAATTCCCGCGGCGCGGATTTTGCCGCTTTTTTTAAGACGCGCCAGCGTATCCACAGAGTCGGTTTGAGTTAGAATCTCGACGTCATATCCAGCGGAATGCAATAGCAAGATATCGATACGATCAGTGCGTAACCTTCGCAAGCTCTCCTCCACGCTGGCGGTGATCGCCGGCGCCGAAAAATCATAGATAGAGCGGCCGTTGACATACTGCTCGCCGCATTTCGTGCAAAGTACGATCTCATCTCGATAGCTTTCTATGAAGGCGCCGAGCCGCCGCTCACTCTCGCCATAGGCCGGTGCCGTGTCGATGAGGTTTACGCCCAATTGATGGGCGGATTGGAGCAACGCAGTGACCTCTAGGTCGGATGGAAGTGCGAAATTTTCGGGATACTTGACGTCCGTATTTCTACCGAGCTTCGTCGTTCCGAGCGCGACTAGGCTAACGGCCAATCCGGTACGCCCTAGTTGACGGGGAACCATTCGGCCTCCTCCCAGGGATAACGCGCCACCTCCGGCTTGGACCATGGCGGTGTTTCATCATAGCCGCCGGGTGCCTTGAGATCGAGGCGTAAAATTTCGAAAACTTCTTCGGCTAAGATGGGCACCATCGATAGCTTAGTCGGCCAGGCGACCACTTTACCCGGCGCGACCCGACTAACGTGGACTCCGCTTGGTCGTCTGTGCGCTGCGGTGCTCGCCTCCGCGCGGACGGCGCGGTAAATGGCGATATCGGCCCGTCTTAAGTCGAGACGTGGTAGCCAGCGGCGAATTTCGTCCAGCGCCAATCGGCGCGCGACCGCGGCATTTTCTTCACCAGCGAGTCGCTCCGCGATCTCCCCGCCGATTTGCCAGAGACCCGGGACTGGGGTGGTTATGGTGAGCCCGGTTTTGCCGCCAACAACGCAGTGACCGAAGAGCCGGGGCAGGTCTCCGCGCAGGAGCAACATGCCGAGCGGGCGGCACTGCATCAGATCTTCCTCCATCCCGGCGCGGCGCAAGAGCTGGCCATTTCCCACCCCAGCGGTAAGTACAGTAGCGTGCGGCTGGAGAAAAATATCGCCAACGCGCACCCCTGCGGCAGAGAATTGGACCGATGCGTCGTCGTACAAAAAAATTGAGCCGCGGTGATGAGTCGCGAGTACATTTAGGAACGACCCTGTCGCTATCACGGGCTCGGCAAGCGAATAGACCGCCAATGCCGAGTCAAGCAGTGCCTCGGGCCAGTCGTTCCTGCTAACTTTTTCGGGGCGAGTTGCTAGAAGGCCGGCTTTGACGGCAAGGCTCATTCCCCCCCATGATTGGAGCCACGCACCGGCGGAGTTCCGCGGCAGCCAAAGATGGCAGCGGTCTGAAAGGATCTCCGTGTCAGCGAGATAAGGTTCGAGGTTACCTATTAGACTGCGCCGCCATCGGTCGGGCATCAGGCTTGTCGCCCGCACTGCCTCAAAGTCGCGCACACCGCGCAGCGCATATTTTCCGCCACCGTGAATAATTCCTTGAGCCTGGATCGTTTGTCCGGCGCCGAGGGCTTTCGATTCCAACAGGATCGCATGATAACCAGCGCGACGAATGCGATCGAGGCACCATAGTCCGGCAGCCCCGCCACCGAACACGAGAACGTCTAATTGCATCTCGACTTTGAGTGATCGACCTGTCTCAACAGCGATCGCCGGGTCAAACGTTGGGGGTTCGGCCGGGAAAGAGCGTCTGATCGACGATGTCGCAGATGACATGGCCGACTAGGATGTGCGTTTCCTGAATGCGCGGGCTGTTCTTACCCTCGGAGACCCGCAAGAGATAATCGACCTTGGTGGCCATTTTACCGCCGCTCCCGCCGGTTAAACCGATCGTGGAAATCTTTTGTTCTCTGCAGGCGTCGATGGCGGCGAGCACATTAGCGGAGTTACCGCTAGTCGAGATCGCGAGCGCCATGTCGCCCAGCTTCCCTAGCGCGCGCACCTGTTTGGCGAAAATTTGCGAATAGTCGTAATCGTTAGCGATGGCGGTTAGCGCCGAAGTATCAGTTGTCAGTGCGATGGCCGGCAGCGGCGGTCGTTCGATCAAGAAGCGGTTGGTGAACTCCGCAGCGATATGCTGCGCATCCGCCGCGCTGCCACCGTTGCCGAAAACCATCAGTTTGTTGCCGCGGCGAAAACACTCGCTGACGGCGTCGATGGCGCTCATGAGTGTTTCCAGATTATCCCTCAGGAAGGCTTGCTTGACGCGAATGCTTTCATCGAAGGCTTTGGTAACGGCGTCTTTCATGAACTTTTCTCGTAGTGCTTGGCCATTTGACTCTTGACGCCTCGTCCCGCCAAGGCTTCTTCGAACCACTGGCGGACGACGGGCTCTTCGTCAGCGTATTCGATCTGTGAGCCGCCCTTCTTGCGGTCGACCGCGCCTTGATAATTCTTTCTGACACCGTGAAATTTCTTGCTGCCGAAAGCGCGTAAAGCCAGATAACGCGCTGGTTTATCGCCGGCATTAAAATGCTGATGCCACCAATTCTCCGGCGGCACTACCATACTGCCTTCGTGCCAATCATACTTATTGATTGCCGCTCCGTCGGGCCAAATCAAAGAATAACCGTCCCCGCCGAGTATGATGACATGCGCGCCGGCGCCGTGACGGTGGGCCTTTTTGTAGGTTCCGACCGGGAATTCGGATATGTGACATGCAGTCGTATTTTCCGAAAGCTCGAACTTGATGTTGGTGCCGCCGGCGCCGCGTTCATTATATTCAAGTAATTTGAAACTCCGGACGTCGGGAACAAAATTGGTTTCCCAGACGTTGCCGGCGAATTTGAAACCTTTGTAATCTCCGCCGTGGAGCGTACCTTCGCCGTTGAAATAACCTTGACGCGCGTCGAAGCGATCAGTGAAGGCAAAATCGTTGTGAAAGATAAAATCCAGATTATGCAATAGGTTAATCATCGTCGGCGCGGTGGTGACGGCGAGATAGCGCGCCGGCTCACTGCCGCTACCGTTAAATAGCTGGTGCCAGGTATTCAGTGGCGGCGAAAAGAGCGAGCCCGCCTGCCACTCGAAAGTCTGTTTCTGGTCGTCGCGGTTCCACACCGTGGTCGCGCCCCGGCCGTTGATGACATAGATCGTTTCTTCGAAGAGTTGGCGCTGTGGTTTGAGGCTCTTGCCGGGCGGGATCTCGCAGATATAACAATTATTCACCTGCCCTGCGCCTTCCATTTGCAGAAACGCGCCGTTGCCACCTTTGCGTTCCCACCATTCCAACTTTACGTCGCGGATATCCTCGACAAAGAAGGTCTTGATAACCGCGATACCCTCTCCTTCCACCCACTTATCGTAACTGGTCTTGGTGCCGCCAGCGACTGTCAGGGATTCTACCGTTTGAGGTTTAGCCATAATCTCTCCACACTGAAGGTATGAAAATTTTTACCACAGGGCCCGCTCAAGTGAAAGCAGAGCTCAACGGCAAAAGAAGACTTGAATGTTTTCGACAACGCATTCTCGCTGCGCCAGTCGCAGCAGGATAAAGCGGTAACGCCAATACGTGGCGCGCAGCAAGTTCAAGAGCGCATCACTGCCTGAGCCGACGGCGATGGCAAAACCGCATTGAAGGTGCTGCGTCATCTGTTCCTCGAAACATTTGACCACTGGGCCGAGGATGAATTGCTGCGAATCCGTGACTTCATCGATGGCCATGCGCACCTCGTCGCGAATTTTGCCGTGCTGCGCGCGCAGGTCGACGATAGTGATCTTGTAAGGACCTAGGCTAGACACTGGTCTTGACCGCAGGGGACTGACCCTTCAGCGCGCTTTCGGCAACTTCAGCCAGGAGCTGATCGTGCTCGTGGTCCAGGGCGAAGACGCGGAACTGGACAACTTTGGAGGGAATGAATTCAAACAGTTCGGCGAGTGATTCCTTGGTGATCTCGCCGCTGGAAGGGTCGAAGATATGGATCTGTTTCTTGCCCATGGCGAAGGGGTTTTCCGGACGCGGGTCCTGGGTTGCCATGTCGACGCGAAAAATCAAGTCCCGTGTCGCCGCCGGTAGGGCCGAGCGGATGCGCTTTTCCCAATCCGTGTCCTGAATGAGCGCCACGCCGTAGCGGAGTTCATTGAGCGACAGCGTGCGGTCGTAGGCCATCTTCCATTTCACCTCACGGTGCAGGACGGTTTCCCACTCTTTCCCTAAGGTTTCCAGCTCGCCCTTACTGCGTCGCCAGCGGGAAACTTCTTCGAGCAGCGACCAATCGGTCAAATAGAGATACTCTTCCATACGGTCCAGAGGATTGCCCGGAAACAGCACCTTCATGGTTTCCGGAAAGATTTCTCTTAGATGTAAGTCGATGGCACGGGTCGTACGGTGATAATAGACATTGGTGTACAGGTAGAGCCGGGCGTTGAGGAAAGTAGTGAGAGCACCGTTGCCAGCTTTGTGCACCGTGAGCCCCATGGGGGTGAAGAAGGTATAGTGCATCAGCCGCTCGCGATCGATCGGCCCGGGGTGAACGCCACACATGTAGGAGTCCCGCGAGACGTAGTCGAGATTATCGAAAGTAAAAATGCCGCCGGTCAGCGGTTGGAGAAAGCGCACCCACTTCGCCTTACGGTTATCCTCCCTGCCATTCTTTTTGATTGGGAACGCGACATCTTCGGGTCGCAATTCTTCGCCAGCAGCGAACGAACCGCTCGGACTACGGCGCAGCTGGCGGATGATATCGCCAAGGTGTTTTTGAATGATGGTCTGACCCAGGTCTTCGTGTGTGAGATCGTAGTTGCAGAGAAAATTATCATCGAAAAAATGGCCGAAAGGTCCGTGCCCGATATCGTGCAGGAGCCCGGTCACACGCATGTATTCTTCGATAAAAGGTGCTGAAGGACACTCGTCACCGAGGACTTTACGCAGCGAGGGATAAAGATGCTTGCCAAATTCACCAGCCAGATGCATGGCGCCGAGCGAGTGCTGAAACCGGCTATGCTCCGCCGACGGATAGACCCAGCGGGCACTCTGCAGTTGATAAATATAGCGCAGACGCTGCACCCAAGGAGAATCGATGAGCGCCTTTTCAGTTACCTCGCCTTTGTTTTCCGGCACGGTGAACTGGATGTAGCGGTGAATTGGGTCGGCGATCAGGGCCGTGCCGCCGTATTCATAATCGCTGAGTTGGGTCATGTTCTCGCTTGACTCCGCATTCCAACCACGGTTGTCGGAGTACTGGCCTCAAAGTTCAAATATTACCTGGGCGGTCCAACGGTTACCGGTCTTTTCCATGCGACTCTTGTGAAACGCTACCGCGCCGATTTCCTGCTTGATCTCGTGGCGGTCCGGGTCAATCTTCTCGCCGCAAACTTCCGCCTTAACGACGGTATCTCTGACCTCGCGAATGTTAAACTCCTTGAGCAAATAGCCGCTGCCTTGATAGAGGTAGAGTAACTCGCGCATCCAGTTTACCATCAAATCATCGCGATCGGTTCCTTCGACCTCCAAAGCGACGCGCTCTTTAATCTCGATTTTCTCGACGTCGGCCATTACGTCAAATAGCGCAAAGGCCGAGTTGGCGAAGAGGTCGGCTTGAGAACCACCGATGACTCGTACCGCCAATTCAGACTGACGCCTGGTTACACGGTATTTGTTTTGGGTCTCCACTATTCGTCAGCCCTTGAAGTTGAGCCCGCGTAGATTCTCCGCATCGGCGGAGTCGGGGAGTAGCGAACGTCGACCAGAGAAATCATCGTCCAAAAGTTGCCGGATTTCCGCGCGGCCATAGCATTGAACACAAGTGAGAATATCGATTGGCTGAATTAATTTGAGATATCGGAGGGGTGGCGCGTCTGGTTTAGGATTTAGGAAATACTCCCATTGGCTGTGACCCGTGTGAAGTAGATAGTAGTCGACCTTATAACTCTTCTGAGTATGGGTGGTTCCCAGAACCTCTCTGCCGCAGTGATAACACTGCATGGACCCTCTATTTATACCCGGTTTATTAGGCTCGCCGCAAACCCGGCGCCAAAACCGTTGTCGATATTGACGACTGTGACACCGGCGGCGCAGGAATTGAGCATGCCCAGTAAGGCCGCAATTCCGTGGAAGCTCGCCCCGTAACCTACGCTCGTCGGCACAGCGATCACCGGTTTATCGATCAATCCGGCGACGACGCTAGGTAACGCTCCTTCCATGCCTGCGACGACAATGAGCACGCCGGCGTCGGCCAGGCGCGCCCGGTTTTCAAGCAGCCGGTGAATGCCAGCAACGCCAACATCAAACAGTTTTTCTACTCGGTTACCCATCATTGTGGCAGTCAAGACCGCTTCTTCAGCGACAGGAATATCGGAAGTGCCGGCGGAGACGACGAGCACCGTGCCTTTGCCTATTATCTTAACTGGTTTCCGAACCCACGTAGCGGCGCGGGCGGCGCGGTGAAATTTGAGTCCTGTGTGTAGCTTTCTTAGCTGCGCGATCTTTTCCCGGTCAAGCCGCGTTATCAAGATGTCTAATTCACGCCGGCGCATGGCGCGCACAATGGCGGCAATGTCTCCGGCTTCCTTCCCTTGGCCTAGTATAACCTCGGGAAAACCCTGACGCAGCGCGCGATGGTGATCCACCTTAGCGAAACCGAGATCTTCAAAGGGTAAGTGCTGTAGCCGTGAGACAGCCTGTGCGACAGTAATTTTTTGCCGTCTTACTTGCTCAAGTAACTCTAGCAGTCGCTCGAAGTCCATCAGTTTCTTCTAATCGTTCTCGGATTGGCGGACCACTGCTTTTTAAAGTGATTGTGCCCTTTGAAGCGAGTCGATACCAACTTGCCACAATTGTCGAGAACGATAATTCCTCGGGTTGCTGTGACGCAGGTACCTATTCTAGTGATTGCTAGTCCGACGCGCCGTTCCAGTTTTTCTATTCGCGGGCGATCTGACGGTCGCGCGCAAAACAGAAGCTCATAGTCCTCACCACCGGTGAGGGCGTAGTGTGTTCCATCCTGCCCGGCAATTGCACGATAAGCACGAGAGAGCGGCAGTCGCGCCTCCCAAATCACTGCACCGGTACGGCTGGCTCGACAAATGTGCCCCAAGTCCTGCAGCAAGCCGTCGCTCACGTCAATCATCGCCGTTGCCAGTTTTTGCTGCGCCAGGAGCACACCGGCCGCAATCCTTGGGGTGGGCTGATGATGGCGTTTGAGCAAATGGGCAACCGGGCTCTTCTGTTTCATTCCCGGCGATTTTCGCCGCAAAAGTTTTAATCCCAGTGCTGAGTCGCCCAAGGTTCCGGTGACGTAGATGTCGTGCCCCACTTTAGCGCCGCTTCGGCGAACTGGCTGCGGAGGTGGGCCACCGATGACACAGACCGATATGATCAGTGATTTGGCAATGTTGGTATCACCGCCCACGATCGAGACACCACACTCGCGGGCTAGCGTGTTAATGCCGCGGTACAAATTGTCGATATCGTTACTGTCAAAACTCACCGGGATCCCGAGCGAAAGAATGGCGTATGCCGGTACACCGCCCATCGCTGCGATGTCGCTCAAATTAACGGCAAGAGATTTATAGCCGAGGTTAAAAAGCGAAGTCCATCGCAAGTCGAAATGAACGCCTTCAATCAGCAAATCTGCCGTGACGAGAGATGACCCAGATGAGTTGGCTACCCAAGCCGCGTCGTCACCGATGCCGATGCGTACTCCGGGGCCAGCGGGCACGGTGCGTCGAATTCTGTCGATCAGGCCGAATTCTCCGAGCTGACTTAATTTCATCAGGACGAATCGAGAACCTTGCGAAGTGAGACGATGATTTTGAGAGTTCTTCGAAAGCGACCGGAAATGCGGTAATTGCGATAAATTTTTGTGTGGATTCTTACGGTCGCAGCGGAATGGAACTTTCCCGTCGACCCTTGTGAAGGGGTCGGTCGCTGCGCTTCGACGATTTTTTCTTTCCGGGCTGAAGCCGCGCTTTTGCGGCCAACAAGCGGCGATTGCCGGCTGAGTTTCCCCGTCCCATTAAAGAGACTTTTAGGACATCGGACATGTTTTCCGCGATGACCCAGTTCAGTTTACGGCGCAGCACCTTCGGGACTTCATCCAAGTCTTTCTCGTTGCGATCGGGAATGATGATCGTCTTCATCCCTGCGCGAAACGCCGCCAAGGATTTTTCTTTAAGCCCGCCGATGGGCAGGACTCTACCGCGCAGCGTGATCTCTCCGGTCATCGCAACATCGCGGTTGACCGGCCTCTTGGTCAGCGCGGAAATTAGCGCGGTGGCCATGGTGATGCCGGCTGAAGGCCCGTCTTTTGGAATCGCCCCGGCCGGAACGTGGATATGAATGTCTAGCTTCTGATAAAAATCTTCCTCGATCCCCAATTTCTTGGCGTGTGCGCGTGCATAACTTACCGCTGCCTGGGCTGATTCTTTCATGACGTCGCCAAGCTGACCGGTAAGAGTTAAGTTGCCGCGGCCGCGCGACAGCGACGCTTCGACATAAAGAATCTCACCGCCGGTACTGGTCCAAGCCAGGCCCGTGGCGACACCGATCTCGTGGTGTTCCTGCTCGGCTTCCGGCAAGAATTTTGGCGCGCCGAGGAAGGAATGGATGTTGGCCCGCGTGATTCGAGTGAGCTCGTTTTTCCCTTCGGCTACTTTGCGGGCTACCTTTCGGCAAATCGACGCCAGCTCGCGTTCCAAATTTCTTAGGCCCGCTTCCTTTGTATATTCCGCGATGATGCGGAGCACCGCGTCATCGGAGATCTCCAAGTGCTTGGCCGAGATGCCGTTGTCGTCCAATTGGCGTGGAATCAGATATTTGCGGGCGATCTCCAGTTTCTCTTCGTTGGTGTATCCAGAAAGCTGGATGACCTCCATGCGGTCTGCCAAGGCCGCCGGCACGGGATCGAGCAAATTCGCCGTGCAGATAAAAAGCACGTTGGAAAGATCGAAGGGCAGATTCAAATAATGATCGCTGAAGGCATGGTTTTGCTCTGGATCCAGGACTTCCAGTAACGCCGCGGACGGATCGCCGCGAAAATCGGCGCCGACCTTGTCGATTTCGTCGAGCATGAAAACCGGATTATTCGAGCCAGCCTGTTTGATGCCCTGGATGATGCGCCCTGGCAACGCGCCGACGTAGGTACGCCTGTGACCACGTATTTCCGCTTCGTCACGCACGCCGCCGAGGGAGATGCGCACGAAATTGCGTCCCAACGCGCGCGCAATGGATCGCCCCAACGAAGTTTTGCCTACCCCCGGAGGGCCGACGAAGCATAAAATCGGCCCTTTAATTTTGCGCCGCAGTTTGTTGACGGCGAGATATTCAAGGATTCGCTCTTTGATTTTCTCTAGATCATAGTGGTCTTCGTCAAGAACCTCTTTGGCTTTTTTGATGTTCAAATTGTCTTTGGTCTTTTTGCTCCACGGCAAGTCAACGAGCCAGTCGAGATAGGTGCGCACTAGTGATGCCTCGGACGACTCCGGGTGCATCTGTTCAAGGCGGCGCAACTGCTTGTCCGCCTCGCGCTTGACCTCCGTCGGCATCTTGGCCTTTTCGATTTGCTTTTTGACTTCGTTGAGCTCTTCGGCGCGCTCATCGCCTTCGCCGAGCTCCTGCTGAATCTGCTTTAGCTGTTCGCGCAAGTAGTAATCTCTCTGGGTCTTGCTCATCTCTTCCTTGGCCTGATTCTGAATGCGCGCCTGCATTGTCGATAATTCCAGCTCGCGGGTCAGCAGCTCGTTGACTTTCTTCAAACGCTCTATGGGGTCGAACACTTCCAAGATCGCCTGGCTTTCTTCGATTTTGAGTCTTAGGTTCGACGCGACTAAGTCCGCCAAGACTCCGGGATCACTGATGTTGTCTGTCACCATCACGATTTCCGGCGGCAGATTCTTGAGATTCAAAATTTGCTCGATCTTTTCTTTCGCCGTGCGCATCAGCGCCTCGACCTCAATGGGCACTTCTGCCAAGGTTGGCTCGATGACCTTGCGAATTTTGACTTCAAAAAATGGCCGTTCGCGCAGGTAGGTGTCGACCTCGCCCTTAGCCAAACCTTGGACGAGAATCTTAACCCGTCCGTCAGCCAATTTGAGCATGCGCATGATCGAGGCGATGGTACCGACGCGATGGACGTCTGCGGGACTTGGATTTTCCTCTGCGGAATTGATTTGCGAGACCAGAAAAATCAAGCGGTCTCGCGACAGCGCCTCCTCGACGGCACGAATCGACACATCGCGACCAACAAACAGGGGCAGCATCATGTAGGGATAGATGACGATATCGCGGATCGGCAAGAGCGGCAGGACATCGGGAATCTCAACTTGAGAACCTTTGTTATCCGGACTCTCAGCTTTCCATTCAGTCTCGCTCATGATGACTCCAATCTATCTGACAACTTATTCAGAGCAGCACCCGGCGTCAACAAGAATCCTGCCCGAAACTCGGTTTTCTTGACGGGCAAACTCTACTGGGCGTTGATAAAAAATTGTGCGGTTAGCCGAATAATTCCTTCATCTTGTCGATGAATCCCTTAGCTAGCGGATTGAACTCTTCACCGCCAAGTTCTGCGAACTCTTTCAGTAGGTCTTTTTGCTTGGCTGTCAGCCGCGTGGGAGTTTCCACGGTGACACGGACATGTTGATCGCCTTGGTGATATCGCTGAAAGTCCTTGACTCCTTTGCCCTTCATGCGAAATACTTTGCCTGACTGTGTGCCAGGCGGGATTTTCATTTTGACCTTACCTTCCAATGTCGGCACGTCGATTTCCGCACCGAGAGCCGCTTGCGCGAAACTAATCGGTACATCGCAAATGATGTCGAGGTTGTCACGGACAAAAATCGGATGAGGCTCCACATGGATGACAACGTATAGATCGCCAGGCGTTCCTCCCGTCGGACCGGTTTCCCCTTCGCCCCGGAGTTTCAACCGCGAGCCGGTATCCACGCCGCCCGGAATCCTTACGCTCAGCGTATGCATTGTGCGCACGCTTCCCGCACCACCACAAGTGCGGCAGGCATCTTTAATGATGGTGCCCCGGCCTTGGCACTGATTGCATGTCCGTGACACACTGAAAAATCCCTGCTGGAAGCTCACCTGGCCGCGACCGCGGCAGGTCGGACAAGTCTGTGGCGCCGTGCCGGCCTTGGCACCGCTGCCGCGGCAAGTGTCACAGGGACCATGGCGGGGAATTTTAATCTTTTTTTCGGTGCCGGAAACGGCTTCCTCAAATTTCAGCGACAAGTTGTATCGCAAATCCTCGCCGCGAGCGCGGCCACGTCGTCTGCCAGTACTGCCACCGAAAAACTCTCCAAAGATATCACCGAATATATCTTCAAAACCGCCCGAAAAGTCGGCCCCGCCAGCGAATGGACCACCGTCGCCAAATGCCGCGTGGCCGAACTGGTCATATTGCGCACGCTTCTGCGCGTCGGAGAGCACCGAATACGCCTCGGAAACTTCCTTAAATTTTTCTTCAGCTTGTTTGTCGCCCGGATTACGATCTGGATGATGTTGAAGTGCCTGTTTTCGGTAGGCCTTTTTGATATCATCTTCGCTGGCGTTTCGACTGACGCCAAGCAAATCATAGTAGTCTTTCTTGCTACTCAAATCCAATCCTTAGATTTCTAAATTTCTGTATATAAGCAAGAAAGCCCCTCTCCTCTATTTCGCTGGGAGTAGGGGCTTCGAGTAAGGAAAAGTCTAGCTTCGCCCCGCGATTATTCCTTAACCTCCGTGAAATCGGCGTCAACCACATCGTCTTTCTTTCCGCTCGTACCCGCACCTTTATCATCGTGTTTCTCAGCGGTTTCATGCGGTGCCGCTTGTTGTTGCGAGGCCTTGGCATACATGGCTTCCGCGAGTTTGTGTGAGGACTGGCTCAATTGCTCCGCCGCTTTGCGCATGGCCTCGGCATCCTGGCCTTCTAAAACTTCCTTGGCCTTCTTGAGCGCCTCGTCAATGCTCTCTTTGACGCTCGGATCGAGATCGCCGCCATATTCTTTGAGCGACTTTTCGGTCGAATAGATCAAAGAGTCGAGCTGGTTGCGCGCTTCCACAGTGTCCTTGCGCTTCTTATCTTCAGCAGAGTGAGCCTCGGCGTCTCGCACCATTTTCTTGATTTCTTCTTCGCTAAGGCCGCTCGACGCCGTGATTCTGATCGATTGTTCTTTGCCCGTTCCAAGGTCTTTCGCCGCCACGTGGACGATACCGTTGGCATCGATGTCGAAAGTCACTTCGACTTGTGGTACGCCGCGCGGCGCCATCGGGATACCGACGAGATCGAACTGGCCGAGCAACTTGTTATCCGCAGCCATTTCCCGCTCGCCCTGGAAGACGCGAATCGAAACCGCCGACTGGTTGTCTTGTGCTGTGGAGAAAACCTGACTCTTTTTCGTCGGGATAGTCGTGTTGCGTTCAATTAATTTGGTAAAAACACCGCCAAGGGTTTCGATGCCGAGTGAAAGCGGTGTAACATCTAAGAGCAACACGTCCTTCACTTCCCCAGTAAGCACGGCGGCTTGAATCGCCGCTCCAACGGCGACGACCTCGTCCGGGTTCACGCCCTTGTGAGGATCTTTACCGAAGATTTTCTTTACTCGTTCCTGCACGGCAGGCATGCGAGTCATACCGCCTACCAAAATGACTTCATGAATATCTCCGGCGCTAAGCCCAGCGTCCTTTAACGCTTGACGGCACGGGCCCTCCACTCGATCGATCAAGTCGGCGCACAAAGCTTCAAGTTTCGACCGGGTCAACTTCATGTTCAAATGCTTTGGCCCCTGTTGGTCAGCGGTGATGAACGGCAGATTGATGTCGGTCTCCATCGACGAAGAAAGTTCGCATTTTGCCTTCTCTGCCGCCTCTTTGAGACGCTGTAGCGCCATCCGATCCTTGCGCAGATCGATGCCCTGGTCTTTCTTAAACTCGTCGGCCAAATAGTCAATCACTCTCTGATCGAAATCTTCGCCGCCTAAGAAGGTATCTCCATTGGTTGCTTTTACTTCGAAGACGCCGTCACCCAACTCCAGAATTGAGATATCGAAAGTGCCACCGCCGAGATCGAAAACAGCGATCTTTTCATCTTTCTTTTTGTCCAAACCATAGGCCAAAGACGCTGCTGTCGGCTCATTGATGATGCGCAAGACATTTAAACCCGCAATGCGTCCGGCATCCTTGGTTGCTTGCCTTTGGCTATCATTAAAGTATGCGGGGACTGTAATGACCGCCTCGGTGACCTTCTCGCCCAAATAGTCCTCCGCGGTCTGCTTCATTTTTTGCAAGATGAAAGCGGAAATTTCGGAAGGACTATACCGTTTGCCGCGAATTTCGACCCAGGCATCGCCGTTATCATTACGCACGATCTTATAAGGAAGCAGGTTAGACGCTTTTTGAACCATGGGATCGTCGGTCCGTCTTCCAATCAAACGTTTGACAGCTGAAATCGTATTCTCAGGGTTAGTGATTGCTTGTCGCCGGGCGATTTGTCCGACTAGTCGCTCACCACTGTCGGTAAAGGCGACAACGGAAGGAGTTGTACGGCTACCCTCCGAATTGGCGAGGACATTCGGGTCCCCAGCCTCCATAATCGCCACGCAGGAGTTGGTCGTCCCTAAGTCAATCCCGATAACTTTTGTCATTGCTATTACTCCTCGGTACTTCTTGTCAGATAATACTTTATTTAATCATCGCTTGGGCCATTTTCAACCGTGCTTTCGCCGTTTTTTTTCTCTTTTGTTCCTGGTGCCTTAGCGACACTTACGAGGGCCGGACGAAGCAATCGGTCGCGAAATGTATAACCCTTATGGAATTCCTCGACGACAGAATTCGGTTCATGGTCAACGCTTTCTACCTGAGCCATGGCTTCATGCTTCGACGGATCAAAAGGCTGCCCGACTGCTGGGACCTGAACGACTCCGTGCTTCATCAGGACGTCTAAAAGACCCCGCAGAACCATTTCAACACCCTCGACTAGCGGCTTACCATTTCCGCCACCCGAAGCATGGGCAACAGCACGTTCCAAGTTGTCGACCACCGGCAGCAGATCTTTGATCAATGCTTCATTAGCGGAACGAATCAGCTCGTCCCGTTCACGCGCGGTTCTTTTTTTGAAGTTATCCAGTTCCGCCATTTGGCGAAGCAAGCGATCGTAGTTATGTTTTGCTTCTAGTTCCTTCGCCTCTAGCTGTTTTTTCAGGGTGGCAATTTCAGATTCGAGAGGGCTTTGACTAGCTTCTTGCGTGGCTTCGGTCACTGATTCATCCGCAGCGATATCTTCGCCGTTTTTTTTCGTTTCTTCGGACATCCTTAGTCTTCCCCCTAGTGTCGGTTCTTACAAGGTAATCACGAAGGGTTTTCGTGTCAAGCCGCAATGGATAAATTCTCTTGATATTTTAGATAGTTGCGTGATTTGCTTAAAAGTGGTAAGGTCGAGCCCAATAATCCTCATGATAATTCATTATAGATATGCGCGCTAACCATGTCACCCCGGCGATCGTGTTGCGTTCACGACCGTTTGGTGAGTCTGATAAGATTGTTTCGTTTCTTACTGAAAACTATGGAAAGCTCACCGGCATCGCCAAAGGAGCACTGCGGTCACGCAAGCGCTTCGTGAATTCGTTAGAACCCTTCGCGCTGATAAATCTCTGCTTTCAGGATCGTCCTCATAGTAATCTGGCTTTTGTACTCGCCGCCGATCTTAGACTGGCCTTTAGGCAATTAATTAATAGCTTGGATCGAATTTCCTACGCTGCTTACTTGGTCGAAATCACTGATGGACTGACTGGCGAACGGGAGGAAAATCCAGCGGCCTTTCAACATTTAAAAGAGGGTTTGGTTTATTTGGAAGAAAATGGTACTTCGCTCCATTTTCTCACTTTTTTTGAGCTAAAACTATTGCGTTTAGCCGGGTATCAACCAGTCCTGGGTAGCTGTAAGAGGTGCCACAAAGAGAAAGGCCAACTCAACGACGTAGTTGCTTCGCATTGGAATTTTAGTCCGGTTGACGGCGGGATTCTTTGTGACCCGTGTTCGCGGTCGCGTAAGGAGCTCTTACCGCTTAGCGCAACCGCCGTCGAGGTGTTGACGGCGCTACAGGCGGACAGCGTCACTTTGCCGTGCCGCTTCTCACTGCCCTCATCGGTCATAAAAGAAATCCGCTCGGTGATGCTGCGGTTCATCCAATATCACGTCGATCGAGAAATTAAATCGGCGGGCTTTCTGTCTCAATTCTCTTCCGTTTAGTCTGGCGCGGCTTAAGCTCGTTCGGCCACAACACGGCAATAGCAATCATCCACTAATGTGACGAGGATCAAAAAAATGCCGAACAAGAAAAAGAGCATCTTCTTCTTTGGAAATGGTAAAGCTGAAGGCAACGCCCAAATGCGCGAATTGCTCGGAGGTAAAGGTGCCGGTCTTCATGAAATGACTCGTGTTGGTGTACCCGTACCGCCCGGCTTTACGATCAGCACTGAAGTTTGCCACTATTTTTACGCGCATCGTCGCAGATATCCTAGTGGCCTTGAGACAAATGTCGCGGCGGCGCTAGCGCAAATAGAAAAAATCCTTGGCCGCCGCTTCGGTGATACCGACAATCCACTATTAGTTTCGGTTCGCTCTGGCGCGCGCGAATCGATGCCAGGGATGATGGACACGGTTTTAAACTTAGGCCTTAACGACCGGACTGTGTCAGGTTTGATTCGTCGCGCCAACAATGCTCGGTTTGCTTTTGATAGTTACCGACGCTTCGTTCAGATGTATGCGGACGTCGTCCTGGGAATTAAGGCGAAGGACAAAATCGAATCCGATCCGCTCGAAGCCATTTTCGAACGCAAGAAAAAAGCCCGCGGTGTGCGTTTCGACACTGAACTCAGTGCGGCAGATCTAGAAGATCTTGTCGTAGCATATAAGGACGAGATCAAAGCCAGATTAGGAAAAGAATTTCCCGATGATCCAATGGAGCAATTATGGGGCGCGATCGGAGCCGTGTTCGGCTCGTGGAACAACGAGCGGGCCATCGCCTACCGCCAACTTTACAATATCCCTGACAGTTGGGGAACGGCGGTCAATGTTCAGGCCATGGTCTTCGGCAATCTAGGTGATCACTGCGCAACGGGCGTGGCATTCACGCGCGATCCGGCAACCGGCGACAAGCGGTTTTACGGCGAATTTCTGATAAACGCCCAAGGCGAAGATGTTGTTGCAGGTATTCGCACCCCGAGACCCATCGCTAACCTTACTCAAGTCATGCCCGCAGCGGCAAGAGAGCTACAACGGATCTGCCGGCTTCTCGAGAAACATTACACAGACATGCAGGACATTGAGTTTACCATCGAGGACGGCCAGCTTTGGATGCTTCAAACGCGCACGGGCAAGCGCACGGGGTTCGCCGCCGTATGTATTGCCGTTGACATGGTCGGCGAACGCATTATCAGTAAAAAGGAAGCATTGCTGCGCATTGACCCGGATCAACTCAATCAGCTGCTGCGCCCGATCTTCGATCAGCAAAAAAAAGCGAAAGCCCAGATTGAAGGATGCCTGCTCGGCAGAGGTTTGCCAGCGGGTCCAGGAGCAGCCACTGGTCGCATCGTTTTTCATGCCGAGGACGCGGTCGAGTGGAAAAGGCGCGGCGAGCGGGTTGTACTGTGTCGTGTTGAGACGAGTCCCGACGATATCCGTGGAATGGAGGCGGCGCAGGGGATCCTCACGGCTCGGGGCGGCATGACTTCGCATGCGGCGCTAGTAGCGCGGCAAATGGGCAAGGTTTGTGTGGCTGGTTGTGAAGTCTTGCATATCGATTATGCTGCGCGGACCTTGAAGGTGGATGAAGCGGCGCTACAAGAGGGTGATTGGATTTCGATCGATGGTAGTACCGGAGAAGTGTTCAAAGGAGAAATCCAAACCTTACCTTCTGAGGTACTACAGGTGCTCCTCGCTCCTTCGTCAGGTCCGAAGAATTCGCGGATTTATCAGCAGTTCGCCAAGCTGATGAATTGGGCCGACGCAGTTCGCACGCTTGGGGTGCGTACCAACGCCGATCAACCCGACCAAGCCGCGGTCGCCAAGGCATTCGGCAGCGAAGGAATCGGCCTTTGTCGCACAGAGCATATGTTCTTTCAAGATGATCGCATTCAAGCCGTGCGTGAGATGATTTTAGCGGATGACGAAACGGGTCGCCGCCGCGCCTTGGCCAAATTGTTGCCGATGCAAAAGCAGGACTTCAAAGGTATTCTGGACATCATGGGAAGTCTACCCGTGACCATCCGCACTCTCGACCCGCCGCTCCACGAATTTCTGCCGAAAAACGACGATGAGGTTGTCGAGCTTGCTCAAGTCATGGGCGTCCCGGTCGAGCTCCTGCGCAACAAAGTCAATGTCTTGCAGGAGTTTAATCCGATGCTCGGTCATCGCGGCTGCCGCTTGGGTATCTCGTACCCGGAAATCACCGAAATGCAGGCACAGGCGATTTTCGAGGCCGCGTGCGAGCTCAGACGCGAAGGCAAAAATCCGTTTCCTGAAGTGATGATTCCTCTAGTCAGCTCACGGCAAGAGTTACACGAACAAAGGAGCATCGTCGAACGCATTGCGAAAAAGACCCAAAGATCGTACGGCGTCAAGGTGCGCTACCTCGTGGGGACAATGATCGAGTTGCCGCGGGCCTGCATGGTCGCGGATGAAATCGCCGAGGAAGCGGAGTTTTTTTCCTTTGGCACCAACGATCTCACTCAAACCTGCCTCGGCTTGTCCCGCGATGACGCGGGAAAATTTCTGCCCAGTTATGTTCTCCAAGGCTTGCTCCCGGCAGACCCGTTTGTGAGTATCGATCAGGATGGTGTCGGCGCGCTCATGCGTGTAGCTGTGGCCAAAGGGCGAAAGAGACGCAAACGGTTGGAGATGGGAATCTGCGGCGAGCATGGCGGCGATCCGAAATCGGTGGAGTTTTGTCATGATATTGGACTAAATTACGTCAGTTGTTCACCCTATCGGGTCGCCGTTGCCAAACTGGCTGCCGCGCAAGCTGCACTGCGTAAAAAACGTTAGTGCTTTCAGGCGCATAACTCACATTTGTTACATTATAAAACCGCATTCTTTTAAATTGGCACGTTGTACATTTTATTGACAGAATATGAGGGATCTACGATAATTTACTCCTTTTCGTAGATTTTTTATTTATGGAACCCCGTTTCGCGGAATTGCTGGTTAGAGGCGGAATTGTTACCCGAGAGCAACTCGGGGAAGCCCAAAAAAAGGAACGAGAAAACAATTCCAGCGTCACGCGCGAAGTCGTACGGCTAGGTTTCACCAGTGAAGAAATTCTAACGGAGTTTCTCGCCAAGCAATTCGGCATTGAAACAGTTGAGCTGGTTCCGGGAGAAATCGAGGACAGTATTTTTAGCTTGGTACCGCCGCAGATCGTCCAAAAACATCAAATTGTTCCCTACAAGCTCCTCGGTTCGGCTCTGACTGTCGCCATGTCGGATCCAACGGATTTGGTCGCAATCAATGAAGTCAAGTTTGTCACCGGTTACGGCGTACGCGTGGTCTTAGCCGTTCCTGCGAATATCAAAAAAATCCTGGACCATCGTTTCGGCGGGGCTAACTACGACGACGTTCTCAAGAAATTTGGCGATAGCGAGATGGAGGTCGTCCAAGAAAGCGATGATGTAAACCTCCAGGAGCTCCAGCAAGCCACTATGGATGCACCGGTGGTGACGCTAGTGAACGCGATTTTGTCAGACGCCGCGAAGCGCCGGTGCAGCGATATTCACATCGAACCCTACGAGAAGATTTTTCGCGTTCGCTTCCGGATTGACGGAGTGCTGCAAGAAATCATGAGCCCGCCATTACGGCTCAAAAACGCCTTGGTTTCTCGGTTAAAGGTAATGGCAGGTCTCGACATTGCGGAGCGGCGGCTTACCCAAGACGGTCGCATCAAGCTCAAGATGAGTGTCGGCGGCGAGTTGGATATTCGTGTGTCGATATTACCCACGTTGTTTGGTGAAAAAGTGGTCATGCGGTTGCTGGACAAGTCCAACTTGCAACTGGACATGGCCAAGCTGGGATTTGATCCCCAGAACTTAAAGGATTTCCAAAGCGCCATTCACAAGCCGTACGGCATGATCCTCATCACCGGCCCGACCGGCAGCGGAAAATCAACTACTCTTTACTCCGCGCTCTCGGAACTCAATAAACCAGACGTGAATATTTCCACAGCTGAAGACCCGGTCGAATACAATCTAATGGGGATCAATCAGGTTCAGGTGCGAGAGCAAATAGGCCTCAATTTCGCTGCTTGTCTTCGCTCCTTTCTTCGACAGGACCCGGATATCATCATGGTGGGCGAGATCCGCGATCTTGAAACCGCCCAAATCGCCATCAAAGCCGCGCTCACCGGTCATCTGGTCCTCAGTACGTTGCACACCAACGACTGTCCCGCGACCGTCGACCGCTTAATGAATATGGGGGTGGAGCCCTTTTTACTGACATCGTCGATCAACATAATCCTCGCGCAACGCTTAGTGCGCAAGATCTGTGATAAGTGCAAGGAACCGATTGAGGTCAAGGCGGAGATTCTGATCGATTTAGGAGTGGACACGGCTGAAATAGGCGCTGGATTTCCAACCTTTCATGGTCGTGGATGCAACAATTGCGCTGGAACCGGTTACCGGGGGCGCTTGGCAGTCTATGAAGTGATGGTAATGCACGAAGGGTTGAAGGAACTTATCTTGAAGGGTGCCTCGGCGATGGAACTAAAACGCGAAGCCGTTAAAATGGGTATGAGCACTCTGCGCATGAGCGCTCTTCAGAAAGTTCGCGCGGCGCTTACGACGGTTGACGAAACGGTCCGAGTTACCGACACGGACAAGGGTTTCGGCTCAGTGTTTTCATTGGGATTCTAATGATCTTAGATCCAAGAGATTGCGCAACTCAAAAATCACCGCGGGCGGACGTTGTTAGAGTGATTCGAGCTGACAGAGATTAGATTTATGCCGACGTTTGTTTGGGAGGGCAGAACCGCCCAGGGAAGAGTGATCAAAGGCGATAACCTTGAGGCGCCGAGTTTGGAGGCGGCGCTGGCACGGCTGCGCGAGCAAAGAATTCGCCCGATACCGAACCGGGTGCGCGAAAAAGGTAAAGGACTAGAGAAACAGATTTCAATTCCCGGGTTTGGCGAGAAGGTTACCACAAAGGACCTCTCTTTAGCGACGCGTCAGCTCGCCACAATGATCGATGCCGGTCTGCCGATTGTACAGTGCCTTGATATCTTGGCTCAGCAGTCCGAGAGCAAGTTACTGCGCAACACGATCACCACTATCCGCAAAGATGTTGAGGGAGGTTGCACGCTCGCCGACGCGCTCCGAAAACATCCCAAAGTCTTCGACGACCTCTACGTGAACATGGTTGAGGCTGGCGAAGCCGGCGGTATCCTGAACACAATTCTCAATCGTATTGCGCAATTTATCGAGAAAGCCAACAGGCTGAAGAAGAAGGTGAAGGGCGCGATGATCTATCCCTGCGCCATCGTTTTCGTTGCCGTCGCTGTGGTAACCGTCTTGATGATTTGGGTAATACCGGTATTCGCCGAGCTCTACGGCAGCATGGGCAAAGCCCTGCCTATGCCAACGCAAATTTGCATCAATATCAGCAATTGGTTCGTCGCCTATTGGTATTTGCTATTGGGTGGTGCGATCGGCGTCGTGATGGCGATCTCGATGTATTACAAGACGCCGCAGGGGCACATGAATATCGATCGACTGCTACTTCGAATGCCGATTATCGGGGATCTCCTTCGCAAAGTCGCCGTTGCACGATTTTCACAAAACATGTCCCTGCTCCTGAGTTCCGGTGTGCCCATACTCGACGGTCTCGCCATCACCGGCAAAACCGCCGGAAATAAAGTGGTTGAAAAAGCGATCATGGAGAGTCGTATCAGCATCAGCCAGGGCAAAACCGTCGCCGAGCCGTTGCGCGACAGCAAGATTTTTCCGCCCTTGGTCTGTCAAATGGTTGCAGTCGGTGAAAGCACCGGCGGGCTTGATGCGATGCTTAAGAAGGTGGCCGAGCTATACGAAGAGGAAGTTGACGATGCTGTGAACAATCTAACCGCGATGATGGAGCCAATGATCATGGTGGTCCTCGGCGTGGTTCTGGGTGGTCTTGTTATCGCCATGTACCTGCCGATATTCCAAATGGGATCCTTGGTCGGCGGATGATTCAAGAGAAGTCTAGCGTCGTATTGCAAGGCGGCGCATTGAGCATTTAACCTTGAGTGACGAACGAAAAGAATTGGCCGAGAAGATTCGCTGGTTACTACTGTTGCGCGTGGTCATCCTGTCTTTTTTCTTGGGCGCTACGGCGGTCTTTCATTTCTTCGGAACTGCTGGGGATATTAGTTATCTTTTCGGCCTTTCCGTGCCGTTGATCATTGCATATATGATCTCTATCGGCTCGGCTATCATCTTCCCGCGAATCCATGATTTACGCCCTTTTGCGCATGCGCAAATCTGGTTTGATGTCCTTCTGATCACGGGGATAATCTGGATCACTGGAGATTTCGCCAGTCCATTTCCATTTCTATATAACTTAGCAGTGATGAATGGAGCGATATTGCTCTTTTATCGCGGTGCATTTCTTACTGCAGGATGCTCCAGCTTCTGTTATCTAGCTATGCTTGTTTGGTCGCGATATCCGAATCCAGTAAACGGCCTGGCACTTTCTTGGACTTCGCTAATGCCCATCATTCTGAGCATCGGGAGTTTTTTCGTTATTGCTTGGCTAAGCGGGTTTTTAACGAACAAACTGAGCGAAACCGAGAAATTACTAAAAGAAAAACAGATCGATTATCAGGAATTGGACGCGTTTAAAGACGCGCTCTTACAAGGCATTGGCAGCGGAGTTGCGATCACTGACCACGAAGGGCGAATCAACTATTTCAATCGCCAAGCGCAAGCTCTCACGTCTCTGGACGAAGTCACTGTGAAGGGTAAACGTCTCGATCAAATTTTTCCAGGCTTGGGATATGATTTTCAACGTAACCGCCACACCGCGAACGTCATTACGGACGAACTACCATTCGTGCCGTCTCAAGGCCCGCAAAAACAAATCCGCCTCACACTCGCGCCTCTCAGCAACGCCAGCGAACAACTGATCGGCTTCGTTTCTATTTTCGAAGATATCACCAAGCAGAAGCAGATCGAGGAAAAAGTACGGCTCGAAGAAGAGCTACGCCGGGCTAGGGAAGTTGACTTAAAGCAGAGCACACCGGAGATAGACGACTCAGAATTTCACTTCGAGGGAGTCATCGGAAAAAATGGCGGCATTGAAAAAATCTACCAGTTGATTCGGAAGGTGGCCGCGAGCAACACGAACATATTGATTTCGGGCGAGAGCGGAACCGGCAAAGAACTGGTTGCTCGCGCAATCCATCTTAACGGACCGAGAAAAAATAAGCCATTTGTCGCAGTCAACTGCGGTGCGATTCCAGAGAGCCTTATGGAAAGCGAACTTTTCGGTCATGTTCGAGGCGCCTTTACCGGCGCGGTGTCGGACCACACGGGTCTGTTCAAACAGGCAGACCAGGGTACTATTTTTTTAGATGAGGTAGGAGAATTACCGCTCCATTTACAAGTCAAATTGCTGCGTGTTTTACAAGAAAAGAGCTTCACTCCAGTTGGCGGAAGTAAGCCGCTCAAAGTTGACATTCGAGTCATTTCCGCAACTAACCGAGACTTGCGCAAAGAACTTGAAGAAGGGCGGTTCCGCGAAGATCTCTTCTATCGACTGAACGTCGTACAAATGGTTATGCCGCCACTCCGGAGCAGAAAAGAAGATATACCCGCTCTTGTGCATTACTTCTTGCGGAAATTTGCCGATTCCCATGACAAAAAAGTCGAGGAAATCTCGAGCGGCACCCTAATGCACTTGATAAGCTATTCCTATCCGGGAAACGTTCGGGAACTTGAAAACATACTGGAGCACGCCGTCGCAGTAACCAATAAAAACATTCTCACAGAAGAGGATTTACCTCAGCATGTAAAGGGTGTTCCGATCACAGAAGACGCCGACATTTTCGAAAAAACCGCTCCGGGTGGGCCCGAACATTTTTTTAGTAAAGGATTATCGCTTGATACGGAGCTGGAAACCCATGAAAAATGCATACTCCTCGGCGCGTTAAAACGCGCCAATGGAGTGCAAAAAAGAGCCGCCGAAATTCTTGGTATCAATTATCGGTCGCTGCGCCACCGGCTAGAAAAGTATGATTTATTGAATGCTAAGGCTTATGCCATGACCGAACAGCCTGCTGACCGACAGTAACAAATTTTGTCACTAACTCTGGTTACAAATTCCGTAATCGAGAGATCGAGCTTCGATGATAGCCCGGCCAAACAAGATAATCATTCATCGCACACGACCACTAACCTTTTAAAATCCCACAGCTTATATTAATCTCCCCAAGTAGTTTTCTCTGGTCAGCTCTTGTAATTTGACGACAGAAGCGCGCGGAAGACCTGTGGTCCGTCTTTTGCTTAGGGCGGGATCTAACGTTTTAAAGCTTGAAACGACATTGATCTTTTTAAAGGAGGTGAAGGCTGACGATTCTCAGGTTACGACTTGAATGATTGCCACGGAGTCAAACGGGCCCGTGAATAAACAGAACTAGACCATAGAAAGTTTTTAACAACAAAGAAGGAGCATATGATGAACAAGTTACGTTTGCAGAGCGAATCAGGTTTTACACTTATTGAATTACTGGTTGTGGTCGCGATTATCAGAAAGCGAGGTCACGAGGCCCAGGTTAAGTCCGACCTGCGAAACGCGGCAGTAGCTCAGGAAGCTTACTTTGCGGCGCATTCGACTTATTTCAATGGTGCGCTGAGCAGCGGTAACCCTCCGGGCTTTAACTTGACAACCGGAGTCTCTTTGGGGGCAACAGCTGGTACGAATACCTTCACGTTATCTGCAAGTCACTCGAATTGTACCAGCGGCGTAACGTGGACATTTAGTAGCGGCAACGGTACCATTAACGGCGGTAGCTGTTAGTAAATAATCCACTTTCTTTCACATTCAGAGATTTACAACGAATAAGGGGTGGTTCTTGAACCACCCCTTATTTTTCGCTTGCACCTAAATCACTCGAAAAATATTAAACACTCAGCGGTCATTAACTACTTTATGATTCGCAGACATACGCTAAAAGTAGTGTCGATCGATCTTCTGGCGCTGGTCGCTTTGGTCGGAGCCGTCGCCTGGTTCTGCGAAGGCATGCTTTTCGAGGGCAAGATTCCGTTCTTTCGTGACCTCGTCACCTATTCTTATCCAATTAATTTCAGCCTATCCAAAAGTTTTCTTGCAGGAGAGCTTCCCCTCTGGGATCATCATATGGCGGCAGGCTTTCCGCTCCTGGCGGCATTTCAGCCAGGAGTCTTTTACCCACCGAGCCTGCTGTTCTACCTGCTGCCGTTTTTCGACGCGATTCGCTGGACTTTTTTTGTTCATTTCCTGATCGCCGCCTTCGGGGCCTATTTTCTCTGCCGACGTTGGAAATGCCCTACCCACCTGTCTCTCATCGGCGCGGTACTGTTCGCGTTCGGCGGGACGATCGTTTCACTTTCCAATTTACTCAATCATTTTCAGAGCGCTGTCTGGTTGCCTTGGATGATCCTGTGTGGGGAACGCTTTTTACATGCAGCTTCTTGGCAAAACTTCGTTCTCCTGATCTTCGTCTTGCTTTGCGCGTTGCTGGCGGGATCGCCGGAGATCTATGTTTTTTCCATAGGGTTACTGCTCATTAACGGAATCAGGCTGAGCGTGTGCAATGGCAAGCAGGGCGTCCCTCGGGTGTTGCTATCTCTTTTCGCCGCGAACCTCGTGGTCGCCGCGCTTGGTATGGTTCAATTTCTGCCGACCCTAGAGCTGCTCTTGCAATCGCGACGGGACCAGCCGATTCCGTTTCACGAGGCGACCCTTTGGTCGCTAAATCCTATAAGTCTCATTGGTCTCTTTGTCCCGGACAAAGAGGCAGATAGTTCACTGTCGCTCGGTGTCCGTCTTTTCTTTGCGCGGGACGTTCCATTTCTCCTTAGCCATTATCTCGGCGTGCTTTCGCTCTTGGGAATCTCTGCATGGGGCTATTTCTCCTCTTGGAAAGAACGCATTTTGGTGCTCACCCTTATCTTCGCGTCCTTAACTTTGGCGCTCGGAAACTTTACGCCGGTCTATCGATTTTTGTACGAGCAAATTCCCCCGTTTCGTATCATACGATTTCCGGAGAAGTACTTTTTCATCACTTACATCTTCCTCTTGTACGTCGTCGTGAAGGGTTTAGCCGCGCTCCATCAGTTGAAAGATTCAGAGCGAAAATTCCCGGTCTTCGTTCTTTTTGCTCTACTCATGGGCTGGGCAACGGTGTACTCATTGTGCCGCTTGTATCCGGAGACCTTGTCGCGCGCGATGGTTTACTTGTCCAGCGGCCAAGCCGCGAGTGTGTCGGCGGCGACAACGGTTGCATCGGTAATTGTCAATTTGGAACGGCAGATTGGCATAACCGTCGCGCTATTGCTGGTATTTTTTTGTGCTTCGAAACGTTTGCTGAGAGCCGCCCTACAACCTGTTTTCCTGGTCTTGATAGTCCTGTTTGATTTAGGAGCCGCGCACAAACCGCTACTGTTTCTGCTTGATACTGATAGCGTGACTAAGAGCGACCGTATATTGCCCCATTCCGGTGTCGAAGGCGGCCGCCTTTTTTACTACCGTACCGGTGGTAACTTACATCCCAGTTCGCTAACAGTTTTGGGGTGGCCGTCCTTTCCGAAAGCTGTCGCGTTGTCGTTCGAGAATTTACTACCTAACGCAGGCGTTTTGTATGGTTTCGATTATTTTCAAGAGATCGATGCCCTAACCCGGCAGCCCTACAATGATTTTCTAAATTTTGCCAACCTTCTTCTCCCTGAAAGAAGGATTAAACTCTTCCGCGCGCTCAATATTCGTTATGTTGTCGCGTTTCAATCGTTGGAAATTCCCGGCATGCGATTATCGCGCCGGTTTCCAGAACACTTTTCATGGCTTTACGAAATTGACCGTCCCGTACCCCGTGTGTACATCGTGTCGGAGGTAATTCACGAACCGCAAGCCGCGAAAAGAATTAGATTAATGTCGAGCGCTGAATTTGATCCGCTGCAACAAGTAATCTTAAATGACCAGCTCCCGAGCGTAACGGGTCGAACGACCGGCGGCGAAGCGAAGCTCGTCAGGTACTCCAATGACCGTGTCGTCATCAACGCCACGCTTGGCGATCCGGGAGTTCTCGTGCTGGCGGACTCCTACTACCCGGGCTGGAAGGTTTTCGTCGATGAAAGACAAGGTAAGATCCTCCAAGCCAATCATTTCTTTCGCGGCGTGGAGTTGCCAGCGGGGAACCATCGAGTCGAGTTCGTCTATGATCCTCTATCGTTTAAATTGGGCTTGGTAATCTCATCGCTGACCGCGGCCTTCCTCTTCGCAGTACCCCTCGTCGGCTGGATTCTCCGGCGGGCCGCTCTTAGGCGATCTGGGACCGGGCTCTCGCAATCATCTTTATCCACATCGGCGAACCGTTAGTGTCAGCAATGTCCGTGTTCGACAATCAATCCGTCCGCTCGGAAAATCTTCGCCTCGCGGCTCTTTCCTAACGGTTCGTCTGTCTATAATCCACTTCCTCATCTTGTCGGATTAGTCGGAGTTTTGAACTCAAAAACTGAAACCAAAGGGACACCTGCAAGATCGACGCTCAGAAATGGTTTCGATGGGCCGTAAATGAGTTTCCGTTCCCTGGGTCCAAGTACGGTCCGACGATTGAGCATGACGTAATAATCAAAACTTCGACCATCGGTGAGCTTGATATCGGACCGCAAACGTCCTTCCTTTTGATAAAAGGTGAACATGAAATTGGCTACCGATGCATTGATGCTTGCGTTCTTCGGAATCTTCTCATTGAGAGAGCGCATGAAATCAGGCGTGAATGCTTCCATAAAGTAAGTCGTTTCCAGCCCTCGCGCATAGGCTCCGCGGATGCCGCCAACAAAGCGATTGTAAAAACTAAGTTGGAACGGATGGCAAAGATAGACATCCAACAGAGGACTGAAGCAGACTAGCAGAACTAAGATTGCAGCGACTTTTATCTCCGCTCTGGTGACCTGCGCAACGGCGTCCCGGTTACGAACAAGTTTCATTGACCAGTTAAATAAAGTGTGGAGCCCGACCCCTGCTAAAGCGGTTAGGAAGGGCAGCGCGGAGAGCATTTGCCGGACGCCATCATGGAGCACGGCGCCGGGCAAAAGACCCAAAACCAAGATGAAGACGACATTGAAAAGAAACAGCAGCGCGGTGGACCGCTGGTTTTTCATCCAGGCGATCGACATCGTTCCTAGCAGGGCTAACACGACAAGCGGTTCAGGCGTGGTTACGCCGACCATGAAAAACGAGTAGTACCAAGGCAGTTGACTGGAGGACAGTATTTGACCGAAGAAAGGGACGCCGAAATTTGTTTCCACCCGATATCCGCGGCTTATTCCCTCATACAGGAACTCCAAAACTCGCAGTCCGGTTTGGTGCCATAAATAGGGTTGAGTGGCGATCATGACGACCGGCGCCAGAAAAAGCAGAGCGAAAACATTGTTCACATATTTGGCACGATGAAATATATGTGCCCAAAGAATCAAGGGAATCGGAATTAGCGCCGCGGGAAATTTGGTCGCGAGAGCCAAACCCCACACAATGCCGACTACAACGCTCCACTTCCAGTTCGAGAGGCCCTTCCAGAAACTATAGGCCGTCAGGAACCACATTGCAGCTAGCGGTAGATCGGTGACGGCAATATGCGCGAAGCCGAACAGATTCGGCGTTAAGATCACGGCCAGTGCTGAGAATAGGCCTGTGGCGGCGCCAAAGAGTTCCTTCATCCATAGATAAATAACCGTTACAAGCACGGCGAAAAAAAGCGCCGGCCCCATGCGGTACGCCGAAAACTTGTCGAGGAATGGTGACGAGATTTCCTTGGCGAAGCCGGAAACAATACGCGAAAAAGGGGGGTGCGGCACGTTGTATGGATTCCAGTGCCAAGCGGCCCTGATGGTTTGGTCATCGAGGCTATTTCGCAACTCGCCCGTGACAATATTTGCCGAGAAGCCGCTGATCCACCGTACATGGAGGTCGGATGCGTGAAAGTACGGAGGCTCGTCCCATGTCACTCCGTAGTCTTTTAACGTCACGCCAATTAGCAGCAGGGTGCCGAGGAATAAAATCACCGGTATGAACCAACGTGATGCTCGGGATTCGAGGGGGTTTGGATCATCCATCGGAAGAAATTCGAAATTTTGAATGGGATTAGGCGCTATCGTGATGGCTGATGATTCCCAGATCAACTACGCATCAAACTGCATCGACTGCGTTGTGTCGAAAAAATGCCGTCAATGTTCCGTTATCCCTTACGCCACACCGCCAATACCGACTTGCCGATGGAGCCGCAAAATAATCGATCGACGACGCGCGATGCCGGAACGCACACACGATCCCAGAGCAGAATTTGCGATTGGGTGGGCATGGATTGACGAAGGGCAAGAACATTGCCGAGGGACAGAACCATTCCGACAGAATCAAGATAGGTGAGTTTTTTTTCAATCCATCCAGCCGGAATAATGGATCTCAGATTCGATCTATCGTAGCGCCGCAAGTGGCCGATACTTTTATCAAATTCACTGAAGAGCCATTGATAGGCTGGGGCTAAGACGACGATATGACCGCCGCGACGGACCAGTCGTGCGGCTGCTTCGATCTGAGAGCGATCGTCTTCGATATGTTCCAGAACATCGATGTACAAGATGCAATCGAAAGACGGACGATCGGCAAATGTCCGAAGAGAACCGACGATCACGCTTATTGTTGATACAGCCGCGAGCCGGAGTAATCGATCCTTCAAGCGCAGCGCTAGGGTCGCGTCCGGTTCGAGGCAAATCCATTGACGCGCAGTTCCATCGTGTAGCGCTACTGTAGTCGCGCCGATGCCGGCGCCAACTTCCAACACGTCGCCGGTTGTGTAACGCGAAATTTCGCTCTTGATGTAGCCCTTCCAGTTCTTGGCCAAAGCAAACAGATCGAGTTCGCCGCCGATATAAGCGTTTTCATGGGCGTTAGCCATAAATCCGTTGGCGACTGCCCATGATGTGAACATAATCCCGGGTCGGGAGTACGTTGGCCGCATTGCGTGCAGCTAGGATCACGAAGACAAAAACTAAAATCACCAAAAGCATCTGGATCAACATCACAAGCAGAAGCCCGGTCGCATACGTAGCCCATCCAGGGATAGCAAGATCGGTTGCCAAACGAATGGCGATGACGATGGTTAGCGCCGTCACCGTCACAACCATTCCAGCGGATACAACGATGAGAAGTCGGACGCCAATGCGGTCGCCAAAAACCGCCATGGCACTCAACCCATGTACTACCAGAGACACCATGTCCATGCGTCCCGGTCCCTTCAATCTTCCAGCGCGCTTCGATGGGATGAGCTCCAAAGGAAGTTTCGCTTTATGCACGGCGGCAGCGTAATGGTTCCATAACTCGGATACGGCCACCAATCGCTTCAGAGCGTCGGTTGGGACGATACTGAAGTTGCCGACCCGAACGTGAACTCCCGTAAGTAGAAAGTGAATGAGTCGGTACAGGTGATAGAAGAAAGCGAATGTCCAACCCTCAGATCGCCTGGTCCTAGCGGCGAACACAATTTTCTCGCACCGATTTGCATTACACTCGCGAACCAGTCGGGGAACATCTTTGGGGTCATCCTCGCCATCCGAATCCATGATAACGACCGAGCATTGTGGTTGATTCGCTTCGATGTAAGAAAGTCCAACCGCGATCGCACGTTGGTGGCCAAGATTTCGTCGCAGTGATAGAACATCAACGGTTTTAATGGATTCAAAGCGTGCTCCAAAATTCTCCGGCACCGCCTCTGTGGAGCCGTCATCGACTATGAGAATTCCCGCTGTGAGTCCGTCCGCTTTTAGCTCACGATCTAAAATTGGCAGCAACAACGAAAGCGCATCCCAATCGTTGTAAAGGGGCATCAAAATGGTTAACTCGCTATCGCGCATCTCTGAACCCATTCATCACTAAGGAGATGTTCAAATAAAACTGAGAAAAACCGCGGCCATAATAATTTATGCAAACCGTTGATCGAACCTGCACGCATGAATTTATTGACCAGTGATGATGGACACATTTCTTGCGGATATTCCCAAAGATTACCACAAAATCTCTTTTATCGGAAAAAGAATAGGTCAAAATCGACTCTCGACAGCGACAATGAGATCGTTGCCATATCAACAGTAAACCAATACCGGCTCTACGTTTCCTTTGTCTGCCGCTTGCTTCCGCGTTTAGCAGACTGCGCTGTGTGACGTGCGGGTTTGCTGTTGTGTCCGTTGCTCTAATGTTCTTGGCGTCTATGATTGATCGGTTAGTCCCAATTTCCCTGCCTAACCCGCTGAACTGGGATTCGCTTCGATGGACCGTTGTCCGCCAATCCTTTCGCGGTGTACGGCGCATGGAACGACTTGGCAGCCTCAACACCTTGGAGCAGCGAAAGCCACGCAGTCACCGGGGGCCAATAACGCCAAAAAAACAAAAAACCGGTCGAATTAAGACCGCCCGCATAACCCAGCAAAACGGCTAGGCAGTTGGGATCCAATCGCGTAGAATAGCTAGTAGGAGGACGAGTATATGAAACGCTGTCTCGTCATTGTTTCGTTCGTGGCAACGTCTGCCTGTTCTGCCACGTTGGTTTTTGCCCAAGCTTTTGGTGAGTACGGTAGAACGCTGGGAGGAGTTCCTCACGGCCCAGGGATTACTGGTTCCAGGCCGCCAGGAGGTGTGACGCAGGGAAATGCGGGCACCGGCGGCATCGGTGACGTCGGTGGGCGGGCGCTGCCAACTCGCTTGGTCGTTGCCACCAAGGACGCCGGCCTTTTCCCGCGGCAGGATGAGGAGTCAGAAAAGCTATTCCAGCTCGCCCAAGGGGAGACACTCATCCCGATGGTCCAGAGCGCTGGCGGCAGCGAGTGGTATATGGTCAAGACTCAGAAGGGTCTTGTCGGTTGGGTCAAGTCCTCCGATGTTAGAGAAGAGAAATTGAAAAAGTAGTGGCTAACAAGAGACCATTTCGCACTCGGGCGGCCGATGAGATCGCCTAGGTCTCGATACCAGGCAAATCTGTCTCGCCCATCATGGACGAGATGAAGCAGGCTATTTTAGCCCCATAGTTAATCGTCTCTCCCATCCTAGTTTTCTCCAAAAGTCTTTCTAAAGGCTTCAATTGCTTCAGTGCTTGGGGGTTCCTGACGATGGCATCGAAGATGCTTTACACAAGTCCCCATGACGGTTCGACTAAAATCGAAGAAAATCCTAATTCCTGATGTTCCTCCTCGACCGCTGCGGGCCCACCAAGACTTGGTGATCGCTGGCATCGGGGTTTTCTGTGCGACTGTTGTCATTGCAGCCGTTGTTTTCGTTTTCTTCGGTGCCTGATCAGCTGGGGCAGAAAGCACAGTCGTGTCTAGCCTTGAAGTGAAACGCATGGTCAGGGTTTTTTCACTCGCGATCTTCTTTCTTCTGCTTGCTTGAATCCGCACAGCAGCGCGTCCCAATTTCGTTGCATTACATTCTGGTGGCGTGAATGTACGGCTCGCCGGAGCGGGCTAGCAGTTCTCTATTAGCGCGCGATCATTTACATCCTATCTGTCGTCGCGGGACACCGTCGAAAATGCATTGACGCCACATCGATTTTTGGGCTAAAAGAAGAAAACGTGGCGCGATGCTGATCGCGCCACGTCGGAAATATGGATGGACCGCGTCGCTAAGCATTGATCGTCGCTCCAGTAATAAAATTCGGTTGAAATCTAGCGTTTCATTACTTCGTCTAACGCTATGGTGCGGAAATTGATGTCCCGTCTCGAGCAAACATCGAAGCGAGCGATTGCCGCGTTCGGTGTTGTCTTAGTCATTTTTATCGGTGTTGTCGACTTCGCCACCGGGCTGGAACTACATTTGATGTTTTTCTACCTCCTTCCTATCGCGCTGGTGAGTTGGTTTGTCAATCGAAGGACGGGAATTTTGATCGCTGCGCTGTGCACGTTGACTTGGCTCTTGGCGAATCATGTAGGTGGCCGTCGATATTCCTCGGATTTAATTACGCTTTGGAATTTTTCAATGCGCGCGGCGGTTTCCATAGTGATTGCCTCCTCGATCTCGCAACTAAGAACGATGCTCGACCAGATTTCCGACGTGGCGAACCGCGACTTTCTTACCGGCTTGCCCAACGGTCGGGCTTTTTACAATCTCGCAGGGCATGAAATGGAACGCGCATTCGGTTTAGAGCCTATGGCTTTGGCGTTCGTTGATGTCGAAGGTCTTAAGTGGATCAATCATCGATTCGGATACGCGACCGGTGATCAGATGTTGTGCACGATTGCTCACGCCATTCGAGAGAGCGTGGCGCGGCCCGAACTCGTCGGCCGTATTGGCGGGACGTCGTTCGCAATTTTACTGCCCAATGCCGGGTCCGAAGAAGCACGGTTTGTTCTGGAGAAAATACAGAGCAAATTGAAGGACCAACGAAAGCGATATGCGCAGCCAGTAACCTTTTTCATCAGCGCAATTGCGTGTACGAAGGCACCTCGAAATATTGCCGAGCTAATGCACGAAGCCGAATTGCGCATGATTCGAATGAAGAACGGCAGTCGCGACGCACTAGAAATTGCCCTTGTCGATTCCTCGCCCGCTCTAAATTAGCTCAAACACCAGGGCCGCTACGACCGCCGAAACGGCGGTTAATCATCAATAGGTAGCTAGGATCGCAATCTTTTCGTTCGACTAACGCACGAAAGGTTACGCTACTTTCAGACGTTTCAATACAGAGTCGTTGCCGATCACGTGGAACTCCATGTAGTCGATCAACCGGCGGGCGATGAAAAAATAGCGCTGTAATTCTTGCGAAGAAGTCTCTCCTGAAATTGGTTGGGACACAACATTTTTTGTTGATCGATAGGACTCCACTTCTTGAACCAGACCCTTCAAAGCGGGTGGTAACACATCCCACACACCCGTTGTCTGGCAGATCGAAACCAATTTACTATGATCGTGTTCGGTCGGCAGGCATCCGTGGTTCTCGATCAGTGCCGCCTTAATCGCCTTTTCCACAGCTTCGGCCAGTTTGGCGAAGTCATCTGGTCCGAAATCATCGCTGGCGATATCCGGAAAAGACTTTATCTTGTCTCGCGCCTCACGCAACCACGGCTCGGCGTAGAAACCCATTCATGTCCCCCTGATTATATTGCTCCTGTTGCTCATATCATAAGGTCAGGAAGCGACTTTAGCAAGATGTTTTAATTGGTGGAAGGCGGCTATCGGTGGCGCTTATGTGCAAGCCAATACTAAAGCAATGCAGAGTAGACGGGTGCGTTCGTTCGAACGCGTAGGCTTAGCTGCCGGGAGCAATATACCATCTTCCTGCGCATGCCCCTGCAAAAGAGCCCCCAGCGAATGGCTTGCAAAATGAGTCAAATTTTGATGCTTATGCCGCGGGACGGGAGCGCGCCGCCTCAACCAGCGGGCGGTACTTTTCGTTGAGCTTCATCCAATGCGCCGCTCGGCGTTTTGCTTTCGCGAGCTCAGCTTCAGGAAAAGTAACGAATGGAATACGAGTCGGGCCAACCGTGCAATAGTCGGCGAACTCTGCGGGACGTTTATTACCAGCACCGGGCACCGGTCTACCACCGCTGCCGTCGCCGATAAGATCGTCGATCACTTCGATCGCCTTTTGAGTCTCCCCGCGCTTCATGAGGTCGACCAGATGGAGAACTGGCCATGGTCCCATCCAAACTTCCGTCGACCAGCAGCCGGCGGCGCCCATCTCAAAATAAGGATAGAACTGGGTCTGGTTGACAAAAACACTGATCTTTCCGCGGACGATCTTTTGTAGATTCATAAATGCCTGAGTCGTGCGGTGGCTATCTTTCATGCCAACAATATTCGGTTTCTTCACGAGTTCCTTAAACGCCGCTACGGGAATGGTGAACTTATGATTTTCCGGATTGTGGTAAATAACGATGTTTAGGTTCGGAAACAGATCCGCGATATCGTGATAAAACTTGATTGCATCTTGGACATGAAGGGTTTCGTAATAGGGCACGCCTAGCAGAACGCCATCGGCGCCCAGATCCTTAACAAAATTCATCTTCTGAACAACTTCCCGCGGATTAGGACTGGTGCAACCGATGAAAAGGGGGACGCGTTTTTTTACCGCCTCGACCGTGGCCACGGCTAACGTCTTGAATTCGTCGAAGAGCAAGTTGTAGCATTCGCCGTAGGTGCCCGTAGTGGCGATGTTGTTGAGGCCGTCTTTAATAATCTTGTCGACACCTTCTTTGAGATTATCGACTGCAATGGTTTGCGTCGCTCTGACGTCCACGGCGTCCGGCGTCGCAAAAGCCGGCATCATTCCCAAGACCCCGTTAAGTTCGCTGGCAGTTATCATGACTGGATTCCTTCCTGTGAGTATTTGGCCAATTTTCTGATTCGCCGCGCCCGCGCATCAGAGCGCCACTTGCTTTGAATCACCGCCTTGTTACCAGTTTCAAGAACAGGTTGTCAAATTGCTCGGGTCTCTGGTTTGGGCCCATCGGCAAATGATCCAATAAAAAGCTGGAGCCACCCGCCGGAGTCGAACCGGCGACCTACTGATTACGAATCAGTTGCTCTACCAACTGAGCTAGGGTGGCCCGTGTGTGAATCTGAGGACTTACACTGCTTGTGTGTACGTGAGATGGGCTCAATGTAGCTAAATTTGTAGCTAAATCAACGCCAGAAAGCTTCAAAGCCGCTTCTCGCAAGTCTCCTTCGCTGACTATGTGGTATCGGTCAAAGATACTGCGGGTTTTGTGGCCTGTCATCTCCATGGCGACTCGTTCAGGAATCGCCGCTCTTACGAGGTTCCTAACAGCCGTTCGTCTGAAATCGTGGGGTATCTTATCAGGGAGTCCGGCAAGCCGACAAGCGTTATTCCACGGCTTGTAGTAATTGCGAATCGGCTCTCCCTGGTTATGAAATACAAGAGGAACGATTCTCCCTTTGTTGCGCTGAAAGGCCATATTCTTTTGGCGTTGTTGCTCCAAGAGTAGCTTTAGCGCCGGGGTCATATAGATCAACCGGCCCCGTTTGTTTTTCGTCGTGCCCGGCTCCAGACGTACTGTGCCAGCGTTAAAATCGACGTTAGACCAAGTCAGTTTCAAAACCTCGCTCCTGACTCGCCACCCGGTGAGGTAGGCGAAGATCGTCGGCCCTTTCAGA
>WNGA01002084.1_pt1 | contig 56784 bp, 54 predicted proteins | sample 5400061 | NCBI WGS metagenome assembly WNGA01 (sample SAMN13153366, study PRJNA577476) | soil metagenome | isolation source: 100 cm soil or saprolite under grassland replicate 2 | place: USA:California | collected 2016-06-15
CGGGTCTCCCTGGCCGGTCGCCGGACCATGTCCACCGCGATCAAGCTCAGGGAGGTCGCCTACCCGGCACTCTTCGCCGCTGTCGCCTGAAGTCAGCGCAACATCTTCGCGAAAAACAAAGAACCTACGACCAAAGACTTTATCCGCGCATCGCCCGCCGGCTGATAGACACGTTTCTCGGATCGGCCGCAGCTCCTCGCCCGCCGGCGTCAGGCAATACTCGTGGCCGTTGCCGGCGGCGCGCTCGCGCCGGTCGATCAGATTCGCATCCTCGAGCGCCTTGAGCCGCTGCGACAGCAGGCTGCGCGATATCAGCGGCACGCCGTGCAGGATCTCGCCGAAGCGGAAATTACCGGTGAGGAGCTCGCGGACGATGAGGAGCGTCCACCGCTCTCCGACGACCTCCAGCGCCATCGCCACCGGACAAAACTGACCGTACACGCTCATGCCGCCCAGCATGCAGAGGGCGCGGCGCACCCGCAACCGCCCAACGGCGGCAGTCCATTTTTCGAACTTGTGAGGTCCGCTGGCAAAAACTAGACCGGTGGCTGGGGAGGGAGACATGACAACCACTGGTGCACATCTCGAAGGTAGCCACACACCCTCGCTTCGCTCGGGAGGGGCTAGCCGTTTCCTGGAGATCGTTCAGAAGTTGGGGGCCCGTTTCGCCGCGCGCGCCGCCGCGGCCGACGTGGAAGGGCGCTTCGTTGCAGACAACTACGCCGAGCTGAAGGAGGCCAGGCTGATGTCTGCGCTGGTGCCGTCCGAGCTGGGCGGCGGCGGCGCGTCGCACGGCGAGGTCTGCCAGGTCTTGCGCGAGATCTCACACCACTGCGGTTCGACCGCGCTGGCGCTGTCGATGCACACCCACCTGGTGGCGGCCGCGGTCTGGCGCCACAAGCACGGCCAGCCCGCCGAGACGCTGCTGCGGAAGATCGCGGCGTCGGAGCTGGTGCTGGTGAGCACGGGCGCCGGCGATTGGGTCGAGAGCGTCGGCAAGGCCGAACGCGCGCCCGGCGGCTACCGCGTCAGCGCCGTCAAGCGGTTCGGCAGCGGATCGCCCGCGGGTGACATCCTGATGACCAGCGCGCCATTTCAGGATCCCGAACGTGGCTGGGAGGTGCTCGTCTTCCCGGTGCCGCTGGGCGCGCCGGGCGTGACCGTGCGCAACGACTGGGACACGCTGGGCATGCGCGCGACCGGCTCGAACTCGATCGAGCTCGCGGACGTATTCGTCGCCGACGACGCGATCGCGCTGCGCCGGCCGCGCGGCCAGTGGCACCCGTCGTGGAGCGTCACCGTGACGGTGGCCGTTCCGATCTTCATGGCGCCGTACATCGGCATCGCGGAGCGCGCGGCGGCGCTGGCGCGCGAGATCGTGGCCGGCCGCGCGGCCGACTCGGTGCTGATCTCGTCGCTGGGCGAGCTCGGCAACGCGCTGACCGTCGCGCAGATGGCGTTCCGCGAGATGATCGAGATCGCCAACAACTTCGACTTCGCGCCCAAAACCGAAGACGCCGACCGGATGTTGATTCGCAAGACCATCGCCGCGAACGCGACGAGCGCGACGGTCAACAAGGCGGTGGAGGTCGTGGGCGGCAGCGCGCTGTTCCGCAGCGTCGGCATCGAGCGGCTGTGGCGCGACGTGCAGGGCGCCGCGTTCCACCCGCTGCCCGAAAAGAAGCAGCTCGCCTTTTCAGGCCGCGTCGCCCTCGGCCTGCCGCCGGTGGGCTGACGGGAAGCTCATTCGGCGGCAGGCACGTGCACGCAATGCAGCTATCACTCCACACGCATTCGCCACAGACCGCCCTGGCCGCAGGCGGCGTAAAGGACCTTGTGCACCGAGTCGTAGGCCAGCGAAACCGCTCCCGAGTCTGGGTCGTCCGGCATTGGGCTGGGGTTGTAAATCTGCCTCCACGCAGGGCTCGATAGCGTATTGCTGAGCGCGCTCTCGGCGACCTCAAAAATGGCGTCCCGGTGCCACATGAAGCTGCAGAAAAGGTTCTTCCCATCTCCGATGATTACGACGCAATTTGGTGAGTTCGGAATCTGCTCCCAACTGGCCCCATCCCGGGTGCGCAAGATGCCGTTTACGGCAGATGTTGCGTAGTACCAGCCATTGGGGCTGGCGTAGACGATTCCGTAACTCCCCCCGCCATAGGGGGCATTGGTCGCGGGGTTCGAAATTGTTTCCCAGGTCGCTCCTCCGTCCCTGGTCTGGTAGAAGCGGTCTCCAATGGTCCCGGTGCCCCAGACCCACCAGTTGTCGTTGATGATGGCCAGCGACGTCCCCTCACTCCAATTCGCCGGCCCTTCCCCATGTGCCAGCTCTGACCACCATCCTTGGTTTCGATGAAGCAGCCTTCCCCCCACCAGAACTCGCCTTGAGCATTTGCCACGCACTGTGTGTGGGAGGTGATGACCAAATGGTTGGGGTTGGTGAGACTGGGGTGCAGGTTGTTGATGAAGCCCCAGAGAAAATTCGCATAAAGATCTTCCGGCCCAAACAGTGCCCAGTGTTTTCCGCCATCCTGGCTGCGAAAGATGTGACCCTGGGAGCCTAGGTGCTCCTCGCTACGGGAATTGTCTCAGCCTGGACGAGGAAATCGCGCACCGGGCCGGTGGGTGCGGGTCAGGGCTCCTTCTGCCAACTACTTCTGACAGACATGGATGTAGTCGATCACCAGCTTCTGCGGAAAGACCGTCGTGCCGTCGGGGGCGCCCGGCCAATCCCCACCGACGGCGAGGTTCAAGATGATGAAGAACCCATGATCGAAGACCCAGTTGTTGCCTTTGGTGTCGGCCGGGGTCTTGGTCGAGTACAGCGTGCCGTCGACGTACCAGCGGATCGCGTTGGTCTCCCACTCGATGGCGAAGACGTGGAAGTCGTCGGAAAACTTGGCGCTGCCCGGGAGCGTGTACGACGCCGTCGGTCCCGCGGATCCCGAATAGCCCGGCCCATGCATGGTCCCATGCGCGATTGACGGCTCCCGCCCGAGGTTTTCCACGATGTCGATCTCGCCGGTGTTCGGCCACGAGTTCCCGCCCAGCATCCAGAAGGCGGGCCACATGCCCTGGCCATAGGGCATCTTCATTCGCCCCTCGACCCGTCCGTAGGTGAAGGTCTTCTTGCCCTCGGTTTTGAGGCGAGCCGACGTGTACTGCCGGCCCTCGCGAGCCTCCTTGCGCGCCTCGATGATCAGGTTGCCGCTGCCGTCGAGCGACGCGTTCGTGTTGCCGGACGTGTAGTCCTGCAGTTCGCCGTTGTACCAGTTGGGGCCGGTGTCGTAGGTCCACTTGCCGCCATCGACGGCCGCTCCGGCGGTCCCTTCGAAATCGTCCCCCCAGACGAGCTTCCAGGTCGTGTCCGGACACTTCGCCGAAGACGACGTTCCACCGGTTCCGGCGCCGGACGCCCCTCCCCTGCTCTGCGCCCCGCCGGCGCCGCTGGCAGCCCCCGAGCCCCGACCGCCCCCGCCGGACGAGCCGCCCGGCGACGATCGGCCGGCCGCTCCCCCCATCCCGCCCGTCCCGCTGCTCCCCGCAGTCGCCGTGAAGCCGCCGCTTGCGGATTGGCCCCCCGCCCCGGCGGCGCCGCCGCCGGTCCCGCCGATCGCGGTGACACCGCCGGTCGAGGATTGGCCCCCCGAGCCGGTGACGCCCGTACCGCCGCTCGCGGACGAGCCGCCTGTGGCGGCTCGTCCAGCCGTGCCGCCGCTCGCCGTCGCACCGCCGCTCGCGGACGAGCCGCCCGAGCCCGAACCACCGCTGCCACTATCGCCGGCTCCCGTTGGCGCGCAGGCAGCGAGCAGCGCAGGAAGCGGTGCAAATAGAATAGCGAGCGCGCGTCGGCGCATCGAGAATGCTCCTCCTGGTTCGATGTTACGTTTCCGACGGCTGAGGGGCCGTGACACGCCCCGCCAGGCAGCAGGTAACGCGAACGAACCTGACAATTGGTAGCACGGATCGAGGCTTCGGAAGGTTGCGAAGGTTGCTCGCCGCGCTGTCGTGCAGGACGTGCCTCCTGACCAGCGAGATCACACAGAAGTTGGCAGTAGGAGCCGATGGCGATATCTGGTCCCTCCAATCCGCGGCGCGAATTGACCCGATCGGCTTCACACCGGGACGATCTCGACATGCAGTCCCGCCCCTTGCGCAAGCGGGCGTAGGTCGTCCGGATCCGACGTGACGAGCCAATCGTCGTCGCTCGCGAGCAAGACGAGGGCAGCATCGACGACGTCGGTCTGTCGCGTGCGGCCGAGTAGAAGTCCTGCGCGGCGGCCGACCTCGAGGTCCAGGGCGACGACTTCGACCGCCTGAAGCAGGCGTGCGATGCGTGCCTGTCGAGCACCGCCGCGCCAGATCTGGCCCACGACGCCACCGTGCGTGCGTGGCCGCCGCCGCGCCATGAGCTCGCGCTTCAGCAGTGCCGCGACCATCCTGTCGCCGCGCTCGAAGGCGATGAACGCTCCCGCGTCCAGGACCAGCTTCAAGAGCGACGCCGGCGGGTACGGGCCGTTGGCCATACGGCGCGTGCCTCGGCGGCTCGGGTTCCACGGACCGTCACCGCCCGAGAGCGAGCGATGCGCGCTGCTTTCTCGATCTCCTCGTTCGAAATCTCGCCGTGCTCGGCCTCGAAGTCGCGGATGACCGCAGCCAATTCGGCCAGGCCTCGATCGTGGTCGACCTTGAGGCGCATGGCCTCGTTGACCCAAGCGCTCACGTTGGCCACGTCGCCGCGTTTGGCCGCGGCCTCGGCGGCGCCGATGAGATCGGCGTCCACGGACGCGCTCAGGCGTTGCTTCGACTTCATACGTTTATACTACATTTAAGCTACGATCGTGGCAATCGAGCGCCCAGTGCCCCCGCGCTACGGCAGCGTGACCGGCGACCCGAAGTACGACGTCACCGCGTTCTTGAACTGGTTGCCGTCGGTCGTGATGTAGGTCTGGTTGCCGGCGCCGACCCCGAACGTCACGCCCAGGCCGCCCGCCGCGACGAATTCGCCGATGTGGCTGAAGATGTAGTGCACGCGGTTGTCGCGATAGTGGCCGGCCGATCCGCCGGGCGTCGTACTCGGAACGCCGAACGGTACCTGCCACCAGACGATCGGTTTGCCGACGCCGTCGCCGATCGCCTTCGCCCAGGTGAGGTAGTCGTGGAAGTTGGGCATCGCCGTGTTCGATTCGTCCCAGTACCAGGGGCCGTCGTTGCGCTGGCATTGCGAGTCGATGTGCGCCTCGAAGCAGCCCGCGTCGCGATCGAGCATGTCCTGCACGATGACATCGGCCTCGCCAGCGCCGATGCCGTTCAGGAAAGTGACCATGCTGGCGGGGGTGCCCGCCCAGCGCGAGGCGTGAAAGCCGATGATCGCCTTTGGCGCCAGCATCCGCCCGAGCCTCAGGATGCAGTGGCCGAGCCCGGACAGATCGTTGGTCAGGCTCGCGCATTCGGGCACCAGTCCCGTCACGTGGACGGCGAGGCCGGCCGGGTTGCCCTTCGACGCCTGCTGGGCATAGGCCCAGAAGTCGGGCTCGACGTGCACCAGCGCCGGCTTTCCGAACATCGCGATTCGCTGGAATAGCAGGCGCACGCCGTCCCAGTACGGGCGCATGAACGAATCATCGGGCAGGCCGGAGAGGTTGCCGTCGCCGTTCGCCGCCATCGCGTATAGCGTGTACATGGGCGTCACGCCCTTGCTGGCGGCCGCGTCGGCCAGAATATTCACGAACGATCCGTTCGCGTTCCAGTCCGGCCAGCCGCCCTGTCCCGGCAAGCCAACCATGTAGGCGTAGTGCAGATCCAGGGTGACGCCCAGCGTGTAGGCGCCGTCCATGTTGTGATCGTTGGCGAGGTCGTTCCCCATCCCGATCAGGAAATGCGGCGTGCGTCCGAGCTTGCGCGCGACGTCGGCCGCGGCGCCGCTGCCCGTTCCGGACCCGCCGCTGCCGCCGCCGCCCGCGTTGCCGCTGCCGGCGCTACCTCCCCCAACTCCAGCGCCGGTGGTTCCGCCGCCGTTCGCGCCGCCGCCGCCCCCTGCGCCCGACCCCCCGCAGCCAATCGCCGCGACGACGCCGGCGATGGCGATCGACCTCCGCGCGGTCCGCGTCATCACGAACCGAATCGGCAGCGGCACCCGATCGATTGAGCGGCGTAACTTAGCCTCAGTCGAAGGACTGGACGACGCCGCCCTGCGGCAACATGTGGATGGGCACGGCCAGGAGGTTCAGGACAAGGAGAAAGCGCTTCTGATCGGGTACGCGCACGCAATGCACCAGCTGGTCAAAACCAAGGGCTCTAGCAAGGGTCGCCGCCTCGCAGGCGCACGCGAGCTCGGATCCGGTACCAGCGCTCGCTAGGGCGAGGCTCACCGTCGCGGGCAGTTCGACAGATCTCGGCCTTTGGACCGCTTCGCCGGCCGCGCGGTGAGGCGTTCGTAGTCGGCGGTGGTGAGCTGGTCCTTCCGCTCGACCGTCGCCAGCGTCGGCAGCCGGCAAAAGTCGGCTTCGATCACGATGTCGCCCGCGCCGCCAATTCGCCCGGCGACGATCACCCAGTCAGCCTCCTTGCCGAAGCCGTGCGCGGCGCAGTCCCTCCCGCCGCCCGCCAGAGGAGACCACGAGCCGGGCAGGCGGACCCTTAGTTTGCGGCCCGGACAGTCGCGACGCGGCACCACGACCCATTCGAAGCTGCACGAGTTGCAGCAGGCGCCGGGCCCGCAATCCATCAACGTGCACTCCGGCATGTCGGGTAGCAGGCGACCTTCGATCGATACGGTCGGCTGGCGCTTCGCCAAGTCGGCCTCGGCGCCAGGAAGCTGTGGCATCGCGCGCGCCACTTCCGCCGGCGAGCACTCGCGAACCTTGGCGATCCACGACGTGTAGTCGCCGTCTCCGATCGCCAGCATCGCCTTCCGGTTCAGGGGCGGCGGCGCCGGCGGCGGTCCGGTTTCGGCGGCGGCCGTCGTCCGCGCCGACACGAGCGGGCCGCTCATGGTACCCGGCTGTTCATCGGTGCGCTTGGCGTGGGCGCACGATGTCATCGCCAACGCTACGCCGAGCACAGCCTCGAGCCGCACCCGGCTAGGGTAGCGCGCCATTGGGCTGGTTGGTCTACCTCCTCGAAGCCTCGGGCGCGTCACCCGCTTCCGCCATGCCGCCGACACGTTGCAACAGCGGCGCGCGCTGCAAGCCTGATCCAACCGCGCGGCCTGCGCGAGGCCTCAGCCCAAAAGATCGTTCACCGAGAGAGGCAGGTCGGGGAACGCGAGGCAGGCGATCGATTCGCCGCGGCGGTGAACCGTGACCCGCGTGTACACGCCGTCGGCGCCGTCGCGGTGGACCTCGACGAGATCGCGTGTCGTGTCGACGATCCAGTGCTCGGGGATCCCGCCCTCGGCGTACACCGCGGCCTTGTCGTGATCTTCGGCGAGAGAGGTCTCGGAGACCTCGATGACCAGGAACGCACGGTCGGGATGGCGATCGCGGTAGCCGCCGAAGGGCACGAGCGCCACGTCGGGCTCGGGCTCGGAGTCGGGGTCCACAACAAGTGGAAGCTGGACGCGAACCGAGGCGCGGCTCGAGCTCACCAGGGCAGGAACGAAGAAATGCGTCAGGTACTGGACGGCGCCCGCGTGGCGGCTTTTCTGCGGGCTCATGCGGACGATGAACCCCTTGAGCAACTCGACCTTCTCGTTCGCGAACAGGCCCATCTCGACCATGCGGTCGTATTCCGCCCGCTGGATGGGCCTGGCGCGCTCGACGAAACCGGAGGAAGCCACCGCGTACAAGGTTATCAGATCCTTTGCGGTTGGATGTTCGGCCTACCGCGGCCGCGTTGCGTGACGCGGGCGCCGCTCGCTTTTGGAGGCAGGGTTAGGACGGTCGACGTTCAGAGAGCGTCGAGCGAGGCGGAACGCCGCGCCACTTCTGGAAGCCCACGTCCTTCATCGCCTCGAGCTTCCCGAGGTCCATCGCGCCCACCGCCTGCTTGAGCTCCGCGAGCTCCACCCCGTGCCCCTTGGCGCTGACGATGAACCCCTGCCCGCGCACAACCGTCAACTCGTTGCCGCCGCCGCGCCGCCACGCCGCCGCGTTCACGGCGCGGCGATGTCCGCGCTAACTAACGATCACCGCAGTCGAGAAACAAGCGCGCGCTCAGCTCTCGCATCTCCGCCGACGGGTCAACCATTCGCGCCTTCGAATAGGCCGAGGACGTTTCCCTCGGTATCGGCCACGCGGGCGTACGCGCCCATTCCAGGGATCGGTGTCTTTGGCGTCACCACTTTGCCGCCGGCGGCCTGAATGTTCTTGAGCGCGCGCTCCACGGAGTCGACGCCCACGTACAGCACCGGATTCGGCGCCTCCTTCGGACGCGGAAACAGGCCGCCATTGATCGCTCCCGGCTCTTTCGCGCGCTGCTTCTCGTCGACAGCGGTGGTCTCCGCCATCACGTAGCTCATCTCGGCCATGTCCGTCAGCTTCCAGCCCAACGCCTCCGTGTAGAACTTCATCGCCCGCTTCTTGTCGTCGAATGGGATCTCGAAATGTACGACCTTGTCCATGTGCTTCTCCTTGGTTGCGTCGGCCTGCGCTGGCATTTAAGGCAGGCGACGACTTTCCGCAAGCCGCAGGCCGTCGGTTGTCACCGACGCCCGCGAGTGGGGGCGCCGCGGCACCACGGCATGCGCGCGCGACAGCGCGACGACACCGCGCCCGGCCCCGATAGGAGCACACCCGGGCGCGGTGTCGGATCGCGCGAGGCGGTCGTCGCTACGAGCAGCTAGATACTTGCTCGCACGCCACCGCGTGGCTCTGCGTGGCATCGAATTGGCAGAGGTCGGTGTCGGCGCCGCCGTCGAGCTGATTGTGGCCGGTGCAGTCGACAACGACGTCGTTGCCGGCACCACCGGAGAGGATGTCGTCGCCCGCGTCGCCGAGCACGGTGTCACTGCCGGCGTCACCTGCGAGGCGATCGTTCCCCGCCCCACCGAGCAGCGTGTCGTTGCCGTCGCCGCCCGACGCACGATCGTCGCCATCCTCGCCGAGCAGCACATCGTTGCCCGCGCCTCCGGTCAGCACGTCCTGACCAAAGCCGCCGTGCAGCTCGTCGTCGCCATCGCCTCCCATCACTCGATCGTCGCCGGCTTCACCCAACACGTCGTCGTCGCCCGGCCCGCCGTCGAGGACGTCCTGGCCACCGTCGCCGATCACCGTATCGTTGCCGTCTCCGCCATTGATGACGTCATCGCCCTCACCACCCAAGAGGATGTCGTTGCCGCCGAGCCCGTTAATCGTGTCTTGCCCGCCAAGCCCCGCGATGCAATCGGCGCCGGCGGTCCCCGTCAACGTATCGTTGTTTGGAGTTCCAATTATGACGTTCAATCCACTCGCCCTGCAGAACGCGACGGGATCCGTAATCGTGCTTTGCGCCCAAGACGTATCCGCCAGCACCGTCAGCCCACAGACAGAAGCCACCGCCACCGAACCCCTCATCAATCTGACTGATTTCATGACCATTCCTCGTCTGCGCGAGTGATTCACCAATGCCGCGTACTGCCTCGCGCCCGAACAGCACGTCGGCCCCTGATGTGTGACGACACCCATCGGTTGCTACCAACACAACTCATTTGACCGCTGGCGCTTCCCAGGTTTCGAAACGACTGCAAAACAATTCGCAAACGTTAATCGCTGAGGGAAACCCCCGTCGTGTACCTGAGGCACGATCGTTACGCTAGAACAGGAGGTCCCCCCATGCGAAGTCGTTTCGGTGTCGTTCTCGCGGCTGCGCTGGCCTGTTGATCGCTCGGCGCCGGGAGCTGCGCGTCGTCCGGCGCCTCCAACGAGGGCGGGGCCGCGTCGGGCAAGAAACAGAAGCGTGCCAAGGGACAGGTCGGGGCGCCGATGCCTTCGATCGTGGTCAAGGAGATGGAGACGCGACGGAAGATCGATCTCGGCGAGCTTCGGGGCAAGGTCGTGCTCGTCGACATCTGGGCGTCGTGGTGCGCGCCATGCAAGGAGGAGATGCCCCTGCTGGACGAGATGGCGACGCGGCTCAAGAAGAAGGGCGTCGAGATCATCGCGGTCTCGGTGGACGAAGACAAGGAAAGCGCGCAGGAGTTCCTCGGGGACAGGACGAACAAGCGCGGGTTTGTCTGATAATCGGGCGCTCCGTCAACTCCTCCCGGGCCCCCTACGGGCCTCGACCGCGGCGATCCGCGGCCGCTCAGAATCGCTTGCCGATTCCGAAGCTCGCGTATAGGCCGTCGACGGCCCAGCCGACCTTGCCGATGGCGTTTCCGACCTGGTTGCGCGTAAAGCTGCTCTCGCGATCCCAGAGCAGACCCGCCTCGGCGAAGCTGTAGCCGCCGTCGTCGCGGGACGCGTCGACGCCGAGACCGGGACCAAAGGCCGCTCTCGTGAATCCAGTTCCATAGCGAGCGGCGAGGTAGCCCGCGACCTCGCCGCGCCCGAAGAACACGCGACCCCCGGCGATCGCCATCGGCACGGGCAAGGTCACGGCGCCCTCCAGCAGCAGGAAGGGGCCCACGTTGAAGCCGAGCGAAACCGCGGCATACGGAAGCGGCAACGGGATCCGCGACGTGCCGAAGACGCCCGAAACGAAGGCCAGCCCGAATGGGTGCGCCCGGCGTGGCGAGAGAGCGCGCGGCAGCTGCGAAGCCACCGCGGGAGGAGGTTGCGCAGCGGGTGCGCGCGGCGGCGCCGAGGCGGGCGCAACCGACGAGGCGGGATCTGGCGCGCGCGGCGGGCTGGAATCCGACGCGGGCGGCAATTCGGGAGGGGGTGGCGACTCGACAACCGGCGGCGGTTCGGGAGCGTACGGGCTCGGCACCCCGACGGCCGGCACCGGGCCCGCGGCCGAGGCATCACGGGCGGCCCACGAGACGCAGCACGCGAGCGCGCCCGCCATCGCGAGCCACCCGAACCAAGCCCGCATCCCGCGAAGCCTCACTCAGCGGCCCGCCACCGCGAGCACCACGATGCCCAACAGGAAACCGGCGTACCCTGCCGACATCCCAACCATCGTTTTGATCGCGCTGGCGGGGGCGTCCCGCTCCTCGAACGCGATACCGACTCGGCGGACATCTCGCGAATCGACAGCCACGCGCTTGCTTCGAGCATCCAGGCCCGTGAGCCTGCCAGCGGAGTTACCGGTCACGTACATGTCGACGGTCGCACCGCTCGCCAGCTCGAACCGACAGAGCTCACCGTCCGGCTGCTCCAGCTCGGAAAGGGGCGCGGCCCGGTAGCGCGTGGTCATCACGGGAGAGCACGCGCCCAGAGCCAGGGCCAGCCCCAACGTCGTCATCTGAGCCGCCACCGTCTGCCGCCGCCAGGTCATCGAGGTCCTGATTAGCACGCACCGTACCAGCGGCCGAACGCCCTGGTAAGAGCCTCTGGCGTGGGCCCCAACGACAGCGCCGGCGGCTCGACCCGGACAAATCTGTCGTGGTTCGTCCCGCGTGCGTGGGGGTATTCTCTCCAAAGCGCTGGTTACGTGCGGGGCAACTGCCCGGCTGGGAAATTGCACCGGTTCTCACCCATGCACCCTTTGATCATCGTTCGCCGAGCTCTCGCCTTGGGCGCAGCGCTGGCGCTCTGGTTGGCGCCGGATCCGGCGCGCGCCTGCGGGGGTCTGTTCTGCAATCAACCGCCCACGACCACGAGCACCCCGAGGCCCGTGATCGCGCAGGCGGCCGAGAACGTCGTGTTCGTGCTGGGCAAGAATGCGAACGGGACAGGGACCGTCGAGGCACACGTTCAGATCGTGTACACCGGCGCCGCGGCGCAGTTCTCGTGGATCGTTCCCATGAGCGCCTTGCCCTCGCTCGACGTCGGCAACGACATCCTGTTCCAGATCCTGGACGCGCGAACGCGACCCACCTTCAACGTCACGTACGCGACCGACGGCACCTGCAAGGGCTTCGGAGGGAGGAGCACCAGCGTGGGCTGCGGCGGCGCCTTCAACGGGGCTACGGGCAGTGGCGAGAAGGGCAGCGGCACCAGCGTGGACACGCGCCCCTCCGTCGACGTCGCGTTCCACGGCAACGTGGGTCCCTACGAGAGCAGCATCGTTCGCTCCGACGATCCCGTCGCGCTCGAGGCCTGGCTCACCTCCCACAACTACTACGTGTCGCCCGAGGCGTCTCAGATCATCCAGGACTACGTCGCGACCGGCAGCTACTTCGTCGCGCTGCGCCTGCAGATGGACCGAGACGTTAACGAGATCCGCCCCATCGTCTTGCGGCTCGCCGCGGAGGAGGGCTGTCTCCCCCTGAAGCTGACCGCGATCGCGTCCGAGAACGACCTGCGCATCAACATCTGGGTGCTGGGCGACGGCAGGGCGGTCCCGCTGAATTACCGGGAGATGACGCTCAACCTGGCCAAGCTGGACTGGTTCTCGGGAGGCGCGAACTACGATCGCATCGTGTCCACAGCGGCGAATGAGACCGGGGGCAACGCGTTCCTGACCGAGTACGCCCAGCCGGCGTCGTCGGCGCTCCCATGGTTCACGGTGCCCACGGGAGCGGCCGCGCAGCTGACGGCCTCGACGACGCCGGCGGCGTTCTGGAACGTGGTGGTACAGCAGATTGGTCTGCCGCTATCGGGCGAGGTGCTCCAGGTCCTGAGGCAGTTCGTCCCCGAGCCGCAGAGCCTGGTCACGACCGGCGTCACCGAAACCCAGTTCTACGCCACGCTGCCTCAGTTCTGGGCCCAGAGCTCGTCTTCGTTTGCGCCGTTCGACGCGGCGGCGGCTGCTGCTGCGATGGACAAGAACGTGCTTCGGCCCATGACGGCCATGCGTCCGCTGTTCGAGGGTTCGAACACCCTGACCCGTGTCGCGACGTTCATCTCGCCGGAGGAGATGACCAAGGATCCGCTGTTCGTCCCCAACCCAACGCTGCCGATGCTGTCCAACGTCCACGCGGCCACCGCGCGGATCCAGTGCGGCGACGAGGACCACAACGCTTGCGACGCGCCGGTTCGGCTGGACATCACCGACACCGGCCGGAGCGTGTGGTTCAGTCCACCCTCCGGCTCTTGCAATGTGGTGTTCCCGCCGCCGTACCTTCGAGCCGATTTGGACGCCGACGCGATGCCGGCGGCCGAGCGCGGTTTCCGGCGCGACGTCGACGGCGAAGGCACGGTGGAGGTGGACAACACCGCCCAGATCGCGGCCGTTATCGGACATCACAACGACGCCGCCACCAGCGGCGGCGGGTGCGCGATCGCGGGGCGCCTCGCGCGGCGGCCGTGGCTCATCGTCGCGTTGTTCGTCGCAGCCGCCGCCTGGCGCAGGCGGCGCGTTCGCGCGCGCTGACCGCTGCACGCATCGCGCGGGAGCGGCTTCCCGGGCGGGTGGCTACCAGGCTGCGGAAAAATGCCACGTGCCGCTGCAATCGTTTTCCTGACTTTTGTCCGCGCTGCGTACAGCGGGTGGCAGACTTCGCGCACTTGGAAACCACCGGGAGGAGGCAGCATGAATCGACGTGAGTTTGTGAGGTTCTGCGGTAACGGGGTGATCGTGATCGGAGCCAGCGCGTTCCTGCTGGCGTGCGAAGATGAAACGGGCACGCCGAATGGCGACAATCCCGCGGCTGCGCCGAAGGCGAGCGGAACGCAGGTCATCTACGCGACCAATGTGGTCGGCGATCATTCGCACACGTTTGGGATCGAGATGGCTGACATCGCTACGCCCCCGACCGCAGGCGTGAGCGGGCCGACCAGCAGCGGCGAGGGTCACACCCACGACGTGATGGTTTCGATGGCGGAGCTGCAGATGGTCGGCGCCGGCCAGACGGTGAAGGTGACGACCTCTTCAGCTGGCGGTCACACCCACGTGCTCACGCTGGTGAAACTGGCCTGAATTCGATCGCTCAAGTGTCGGTTCAGAACGAGAATCTGACCCCGAGCATCTTGCGGAACAGGTGGACGTTCGCCGGCGATTCGGATCCAGGCGTACGTTTCCAGCCGCTTTGAGCGGCCCACGCATCGAACCCCCCCGGCTCTGCCGGGGGACGGGTTAGTGACCACGGCGGCACCAGCCGAGCACGTCGATGAAAGGGCGGTCCTCGGCTGCGCCGAACAGCGGATGGCGTGTGAGGCGCGCGCGCGTCTGCGCCGGGCTGCTGATACCGCACAAGAACCGCGCCCGCTGGCGGGCGTCGGCGAGCGCACCAGACTGCTCGGCGCACAGCTGGAAGAACGCGCTCTCATCGATCGAGCCCGGAAGCCCGACGCGTGCGGGCGCCGCCGGCAGCGTGGCCGCACTACCGTTCAGACAGTAGCTGCAATGACTGCAGGGTTCGGTCCGGCTCTCGCCGAAGTAGCCGACCAGAGCGTTGACCTGGCAGCCGTCGTGCGTGACCAGCGCAGGCACCCGATGGATCCGCGCGATCTCCTGCGCCTCTCGCGCCGCGAACCGCCGGTGCAGCTCGGCCACCAGCGCGTCGCCGTCCTCGGTCGGTCGCAGCCGGCGGTAGCGCTGGCGCACGTCCGAGGCACGGACCTCGGCCCAGCCTTGCTGCTCCAGGTATTCGATCGCCCGCACGACCCGCCCGCGATCCTGCCCCAGCGCCGCGCCGACCTTCGCTGCGTCGAGCGTGTACCAAATCCGCCCCTTCTTCGCAGCCGCGAAAATCGAGATGATGAATTGCGCGCGCTCACCCTCGAACCGGGCCGCGATTTCCGACGGATCGAGCAGCGGCCGCACTTCGTGCGCGCCGTAGAACGGCGTCCCCTGGCGCAGCACTCCCAGAAGCTCGAGGTAGGTCAGTGCGGTGCGCAGCACCAGCAGGCGAATGTCGTGACGGGCCGACAGGTCCGAGAGGCTCACGTGGAAGTCGAGGCCCTCGCCCAGGATCTCGGTCACGAGCCCCCGCAACGCAGCCTCGGTCGGCGTGTCGCCGTACGCGAAGTTCTCCAGCGTTGGTATGTCCGCGGGACAGACCAACATCTCGACGGTCGAAGGCTCGCCGTCGCGGCCGGCGCGTCCGATCTCCTGGCTGTAGCTCTCGAGGCTCTTGGGCAGGTTGTAGTGATACACATAACGAACCGACGCGCGGTCGATGCCCATGCCAAAAGCGATCGTCGCGACGACGATGCCCGCTGGCGATGCCATCCACCAGTCTTGGATCGCCGTTCGCTGCTGCGGCTCCAGACCGGCGTGATAGGCGCGCGCTGGTAGGCCGGCGCGCGTCAGCTGGTCGCCCACCCGCTCGGCCGTCTTTTGCAACGTGACGTAGATGATCGTCGGTCCAGGTTCGCGCGCTCGCAGCCGCGCAAGCAGCAGTCCATCGCGCTGGTCCGCCGGCACCGGTGTCGTGAGCAACGTGAGGTTCGACCGATAAAATCCGGTCACGATCGCCGCCTCGGGCGGAATCTCGAAAGCCGCGCAGATGTCAACCACCACTTGCCGCGTCGCCGTCGCGGTCAGGGCCAACACCCGCTCGGCCCCGATCTGCCGGCGGATCTCCGCCAGCTTCAGGTAGTCGGGACGAAAATTGTGCCCCCATTCGGAGATGCAGTGCGCCTCGTCGACAGCGAACAGCGCGATCTTCAGGCGCTCGAGGGTGGCAAGGAACCGTTCGTTGTTGAATCGCTCGGGCGCGACGTAGAGCAATTTCAAGGTCCCCGCAAGCAGGCGCCGGTGGACATCCTCGACCTCGTCTGACGACAGCGACGAGTCCAGGCGCGCCGCCTCGATGTCCCTCCTGCGCAGGGAATCGATCTGGTCCTTCATCAACGCGATTAGGGGCGAAACGACCAGCGTGATGCCGTCCATTCGCAGCGCCGGCAGCTGATAGCAGAGTGACTTGCCCGCGCCCGTCGGAAACACGCCAAGCGCGGCCGCGCATGCCGAGAGCGCCCGCAGCACCTCGCGTTGCCCGGGCCGAAACTCGGAAAAGCCGAAGCGCTCGCGCAACAGCTCTTCGTCCGTCATCTGACCGGGCCTGTCCGCCACCCGGCCATCGTGACTGAAAACGGGACCGAAATTAGAACTCACATTCGCCATGCGCGGATCGGCTGCAGATCGTGTGCCGCATAGTGCGGCGTGGACATCACAGGATCATTCGAGATTCTCATCCGCGCCGTCGCAGGGGCTGGCGCGGGATCCGTTGGTCCTGATCCTCGCCCAGCACCGCGGACGCTGGCGGCCGGCCGACCTCGTTCGTTGCTGACCGGCGCTCAGGCGCTGGGTGCGTCGGCGCGAAGATCGACGGCACGGCCGCCCGGACCGACAACGAGCTCCCGGAGCGCCGCCTCCTCGCTCGGCAGCGCGACGACCTCGATCGCCCAGACGAGCTCGACCAGCTCGCCACGAAAGCTCGGCGGCGCCGGCGGCAACCGGAAGGAGAACGACCGTCGATCGGTCGCGGAAGGGGAGTCGAGGACCACCGTGTCGACGACCGCGAGGTCCTGGTCTCCCTTACCCTTCGTGTACCAGAACAGACGCACTTCGACAGCTTGCGGGGCCTGTTCCGCCCTCCAACTCGCCATCCCCGCGACCCGGCCGCCCGGCTCGAAAGCCGGCGCGTCGCCATCGAGCGCGAGGTCGAGCGTGATCCGGTGGCTCATCGCGGCTCCGGCAGCACCACCACCGGGAACTCCTCGCGCAGGTCCGGCAGATGCCGGAGCTCGGCCTCGACGACCACCGCCCACCGGATCTCGTTGTTCGGCGCCGTGAAGGTCGGTACGGTCGTCTCGGGCACAATCACCGAACCGCCGCCCGCCGAGCCCTCGGTTCCCGCGAGGCGTGCGATCAGATGCCGTTCGAAGGGGCGCGCCTGTCTCTGGGTCGTGCTGCCGTTCGTACCGGACCGCTCTTGCCAGCGGGCCACTTCGCTGCCCACCAGAGCCACCGTTACCGTCGAAATCGCGTCGTCTCGCCCGCGAAATCTCCAGTCGACCGTGAGGCGATCACCCGTCCGGACCCGCCGCGCGCTGGCCGTCACCCGCACTCTCGGCGCAGCCAGCGCCACGAGCGCCCGGGCCGCCTGATACGCCGGGTAGGCGCCGACCAAAGCAAAAAGCGCGAGGACGATTTCGAGAACAGCGTTCGGGCTCCGTCGGCCGGTCTGCACCATCGAGCCGAACAACGCGAGCCAGACGAACCCGTTCCAGAGCACGGCCACGAACAGGGTAACCGCGAGCCGGCGCCCGGGCGTCGAAGCTGGGGCGAGCGCGACGGGCCCGACTTCGGTCGTCACTTCCGGTCCTGGTGGCGTCCAGCGGACGCGGTTCGCCAGACCCTGCTTGTAGAGCGCGCGCAGACCGAGGCCCGCGAGCGCGGCGATCGCCACCGGAATCAGGAACAGCAGGAGGTCGCCGGCGTGCACGGCGCGCACCAGGGCCGCTTCTGAGGGCCGGCGAGGGTCGATCCAGCACTCGACCGTCGTCCCCGGGGCGAGACGCTGAACGACCCGTTCCCAGTGGGCACGATTGCTGGTCGAGGCCCCGACCAAGTCGTATCGCGTGCCTTCGAACGTCTGGTCGCTGATCGACCAGCGGTAACGGACGTCGACGCTGTACGTCGCCGTATCACCACGCTCTCGGCGCAGCGCGCTCGACAGGATCGTGCACGATGTGGGCGCCCACCCCCGGGATCGGACGATCCGCGCGAGCGGTCCGGCCGCGACGAGGACGGTCGCCCCGAGCCCGCCAGCGAGCACCGCGCCGACCAAGGCCACCGCGCAGCCGAAGCCCTTCGGCCGGTTCCCGGTCAGCGCCTTGGGCATGGCTCAGCGTAGCTCGACTGCGGCGACGTGGCGCAGATTGGAGGCCGGATCACCTCTCCCGGTCGGCGCCCGCCACATCCGCTTAGGGCGGGTCGAAGCGCTAAGCTGGTCAGGCCTGGATCGAGGGGGCTTCAAATGACGACTCCACCAGGGAAGATCTGGCGGTACGGCCTCGGCGTCGGAGTGGGGGCTGCGTCCGCCTACGTGTTGCACCAACTCGGGCGGCTCTTCCTCCTGTATGCGGGCGACGCGGTGCCGAAGCTGACACAGCATTGGTCCTCGACAATCACGCTGGTCGCGGTCCTTGCGAGCGGGACGTTCGGGTTCGCGGTGCTGCTGTTTGTCGGACGTGCCGGCGATGGGCCGGCTCTGCTCCTGCGGACGGGCGCCAGCGTCATGGCGACCGGACTCGTGGTCGCGATCGCGGGCGGTCTCTTCTTCTTCCTGATGCCGGCCAAGCCGGCGCTCCACCCCGGCCGTTCCGCCGCGGGTGACAGCGCGGCCGCCGTGATCTCGATCTACGTCCTGTCCGCGGGGGTGCTGGTGGCGGTGGTCGCGGGGCTGATCGTCGCGGCCGCCTTCGTCTGGCGTTGGCGGCGTGTCAGCTCCGGCGGACACGCGCTGCGCCCTCATTGAGATGTGCCCTCCCATTCCGCCGGCCGGTCCGCTAGGCATGTCGCCCGGCAATTATCAGACAAACCGCCCGCTTGTTGCGGCTATCCCCCGGCTCCGTCGCCGGGTCGGGCAGCTTGCGGTGCGCGCGGATGAACGCGCTCGGGTCGAGGTAGTGCGCGCGAATCCAGGCGCCGTCGCGTCCGTGGTCCGACGGCCAGTAGGTCGGTCCGAGCGCGAGGTCCGACCTGATCTCCAGGTGGAGGTGGGCCGGATACGCAGCCTCCGGATCCTTGCCGATGGCGCCGATCGGGTCGCGCCCGCGCACGATCTGACCCTCGCGGACGTCGATGCGCGACAGGTGCGCGTACTGCGACCTCACGCGACGCTTCTCGTGTCCGTCCAGCACGATGTGCTCCATCACGACGACGAAGCCCCAGGGCGACAGGAGGTGCTGGGCCAAGAACCGCCGTCACCACGTGCCGTGTCTTTAGTGGTCGCATTCCAGGCAAAGGCAGTACGGGGCCGAGATGTCTCCCGCCATCGCGAAGCCGTCCTGCGCGAGCGTCACGGTCAGCACGATCGCGCCGGTGTTCGGCCAGATGCTCGCCGCACGCTCACACAGCGCGAACGGCGGCGAATCCGCAGCGGTGACGTTCACGCGCGCGACCGTGGTCGCCCGAAGCGTGGACGAGCCTCGCGGGAGGCCGATGAAATCCGCGCGAACCGATCTCTCGCCCAATGGGATTGAGGACAGGTCCGCAGGGCTGGGCGGAACCACGAACAGCAGCTCCGCGCCGGTTCCGTCGCCGACGATGAACTCGACGCCCCGTGGGCAACCGAGCTTCTCGGTCGAAACCGTCGTCTTGAGGATTGCTGCGGAGAAGGGCCCCTCCGGGCTGGTTCCCGTGATCCCGACGGTGCCCTCGCAGCTCACCGCGTCCTGATCCATCGGGGCCGAAATGTCCGTCGCCGGCCGATCTGCCGCAGCGTCGCGCCAATCGACCAAAGGCCGATTACAGCCGACGGCGAGCGCAGCAGCGATGAGACATCCGGACGCGCGAACGCCTCTCTGCACGCCTATTCCCCCTCGGCCTCTCCGCACGACGCCAGGGTCATGCCCGCGTCGATGCAGATGTCGTGACCGCCGCCGCCGTCGAAGACGTTTCGCCCGGCCCCGCCGTCCAGGACGTCGTCGCCGATCTCGCCGCTCACGGCGTCGTCGCCGTTCTCCCCGAACGCACGGTCATTCCCCGACCCGCCCGCGATGCGGTCGTTGCCGTGCAGCTCGTCGTCGCCCGCACCGCCGTTGATCTTTGCCCGATAGGGTACAGCACGACAGGGTCTGCGCGAAGAAGGTGCCTGGTTACGAAATTTCGTAGTTTCGATCGACGAACAGATTCATTCGTGACGCGACTGCTCTAGCTACTATCGCGCCGTGGAGGGACTAGGGCGTGGTCAGGTCGACGGAGAGTTGCAGGGAGTACTGCCACGCCGGCTTGATCCGGGGACCAGTCTCGAGGTGAAGGCGGTCACCGGCGGCGACCCTCATGCCGAACACGTCGCGCGGTTCGCCCATTGTCTGAACGCCGGGCAGACTGTCGTGGCCGCATTGCTGATCCGGATCGGCGACGCACGCCTGCGGGCAAGCGTAGACATCGTAGGGCATTGCGAGCTCGGTCGACACCCCGCCGAGCCCGAGCTGGCCGGCGGAGCCGATGTCAAGATCGAGCGCGAGGCCCGTCTCCGGGGCGACCCAGCGCCGCACGACGAGCAGCGACCCGCTATCGGGGCCGCCGATCGCCGCCGCGATGCGGCCCGTGGTGCACGCGGCATCCAAGTCCAGCGTGACCGGTTGCGCAGCGTTCACGGCCGAGACCTGCGCGCCGTCGATCGAGAGCATGTACGTGCCGGGCGCAACATCCAGCGCGAGATGCAACTCCCCCCGAACGAAGATCCCGGCATCGAGGGGCACGCCGCCTTCGCAACGGTAGACGTGTGCGAACGCGAGGCTCTCCGCCGCTTGGCCGGGAATCCGGTGAAGAAGCACATCGAGGCGGCCCGAGATTGGCACGTCGAAGCGAGCGGCGTCGAAGGCGCAACCAGGATCGAGGACGGTGCTCCCGTCCGGCGCCAGCGCGCGCAACTGATCGCAAAGCGGCGTGTTGAGCACGACCTCGTCGTAGGGCGGGGCGACCGCCGTTTGCCAGGCGGCGATGACGTCCCGCAAGGCCTCGCCTACGGTCGCCTCGAACTGGCGCTCGACCTCCGCGCTCTCGCTGACGTTGTCCAGACCGCCGTACATGGACAGGAACGCGTCTTTGCCGTAGCGATCGAGCAGGAAGCGCATGAAGCCCGCAGCCGCGGAGTAGGTAATCGCGGGCCCGACGTCGTCGGTGCGCGCGTAGAACGCCTTGCTGCCGAGCAGGTTCTCAATGTCCAGCGACGTGTCCAGGCGGCCGTCCTCGCGAGGCGGACCCACCGATCCGCCGAGCATCGTCGCGATCCCTTCGGAGAACATTGCCGGTGCGGGAGCGGGCGTGCCGATCAGCCGCTCGAAGACGTGGACGATCTCGTGCGGCTTGAGCGGCTCGAGCGAGACGATGGTCTCCGAGCTGGGCAGGTAGCAATTCCGCCCGGCGCCCGAGCAGGCTGCAAGCGAGGCGTTGGCGTCCGAGTACAGGTGATACGACACCTTGTTGAGGGTCGGGCGCGAGACCCCGAGAAAACCCTCAAACGCCCGGTAGTACCGTTCCAACCAATCGCCGAGGCTCGGGCACGGGGCCGGCGCGCCGGCTTGCCGGTAGTAGATGAAATGCTCTGTCTCGAACACCTTATCCATCGCCGGAGCGCCGCCGCTGCCGCACGCAGCGACCGCCGCAGTCGCAAGCACCGCGCCCACCACCAGGCGTTCGCCTTCGCTCATGTGGACCCTCGCGAGGATGTTAGCCGGTTCGAAAACGAACTGACGGTCGAACCTGAGTTACCAATCAAAGGAGAGTGACATGAGACAATTAAAAGGCGTATTGGCGGTAATCACGATTCTGTCGGGCTGTGGAGGAGGTGGCGTCGAACAACCGCCGCCGCCGCCGCCGCCGGACGACAAAATCCTTTGTGCGTGCACATGCGAAGCCAGGTGCAGGCCCGAAGAGGTACTACAAGACTCCCAACTGCCGATTGTCGGCAAAGGAAAGTTCGACTTTCGCTAGGGCACAACTTCGGTCGGGCCGTAATATAAGCTTTACGTTATATAAAGAATGGATTAAGTAACGGTTCGTGAAGCCAGCTGAATCGCTCGACCGAACCTTCGCCGCCCTGGCGGACTCGACCCGGCGGGGGATCCTGGCGAGGCTCGCGCTCGGGGAGGCCACGGTCAGCGAACTGGCCGAGCCGTTCGCGATCTCGCAGCCGGCCATCTCGCGTCACATCCGCGTGCTCTCGGAGGCGGGTTTGATCGTGCAGCGCGCGGCAGGGACGAAGCGTCCGTGCCGCCTGGCAGCGGGAGCGCTCTCCGAGCTCGACGCGTACTTGGAGATGCTGCGCGGGGCACTCACGCACAACTACCGGCGCCTCGACCAACTGTTGGCGAAACAAGCAAAAGGAAAGGACAAGAGCCGATGAGCGAGTTGGTGTTGACGACCGAGGGCGAGACCCACGTCGTCGTGAAGCGAAGGTTCGAGGCATCCCCCGAGTCGGTCTACCGCGCGCACGTCGATCCCGAGCTGATTCGACAGTGGTGCCTGGGCCCCGAGGGCTGGACCATGCCGGTCTGTATCAACGAAAACAAGCCAGGAGGGAAAATTCGCTACGAGTGGTCGAACGGCAAGGGCGGCGACTTCTTCCTGACCGGCGAGATCCTCGAGCTCGATCCCCCGCATCGCATCGTGCACGTCGAGCGCATGCACTTGCCCGATCCCACGCCCGATAACCGCATCGTCACGACGTTCGTGGCCGACGGCTCCGGTACGCTGATGATCATGCGCATGTCGCTGCCCGACGCGGAAACCCGGAGGGCCATGTTGGCCACCGGCATGGCGCGCGGGATGGAGGCCTCGTACGCGCGGCTCGAGCGGCTTTCGGGCTGGAGGGCCGCCTCGTGAAACGCACCAAGACCCAGCCTGGTGCAGCGAGGCCCAGCGTCCACGTCAGCATCGACGTGCCCGAGCTCGAGGCCGGCCTGCGCTTTTACGTCGAGGTCTTCGGCTTCGTGGAGACGAGTCGCCCGTTTCCGACCATGGCCATCCTCGACGCCAACAACGTGAGCGTGTGCATGCACGAGAAGGCGGCGGCGAGCAAAAGCTCGTCGCGCGGCTCGGAGCTGCGCCGCTACGAGCGTCACTGGACACCGGTCCACCTCGACCTGCACGTCGAGGATTTTGATGCGGTACTGGAAAAGGTGCGCGCACGAGGCGGGGGGATCGAGAACGAGTTCCGAACCCAAGGCCCGAGGCCGGCCGCGTTTTGCAGCGACCCGTTCGGCAACGGGTTTTGCGTGATCGGCGAGGGCGCGGGCTGACGCGACGGGAGGCGGCGCGGTGGACAGAACGCTCATCTCAGACAATGGCGCGTAGGATGGCTGGCTTGTACGCACTGTCCTCCCGGGTTGCGCGGGTAGAGTAGAGGTAAGTCAGCAACCAGAAAGGGGTTCGTCATGAAGAAATTTCTCGTTCTTTACAAGGCATCGGCGGCGGCGTTCGCGGAGGTGATGAAGGCGACCCCGGAGCAGCAGAAGGCGGGCATGGACGAGTGGATGGCCTGGAGCAAGAAGGCGGAGAAGTCGATCGTCGACATGGGGGCGCCGCTCGGGAAGACCCTGCTCGTCACCCCCAAGGCCACCTCGCCGTCGCGGAACGACCTCGGCGGCTACTCGGTCCTGCAAGGCGAGTCGGCCGAAGACGTCGCCAAGCTGATGCAGGGACACCCCCACTTCACCATGCGCGACAGCAGCATCGAGATCGTCGAGCTGCTGCCGATGTGAGCGCCGGGGGGCGACACCGAGCTCGGGTTTCGAACCTCGACACACGCATGGAGGTGTGAACATGAGCGAAGAACATCCTTTCATATTCGCCGACGTCGGCTCGAGCAAGGTCACCGCTGAAGTCGTCGCGCGTTTCATTACGGCATTCCAGCAGAAAGACCCAAGCGCGATCGCTGATCTCGTGGCCGCGGACTGCATCATGGAGGCTATGCAACCTGCGCCCAATGGTCAGCGAGTCGACGGATATGAAGCCAACGTCGCCTTCTGGCAGGCGATGGTCGCCGATTCAGGCGGTCGTTTCGAGACCGAGGAGGTAGTCATTTGCGGCGACCGGGCCACGAACCGCTGGCGTTACAGGTTTGGTGATGACGACGAAAGCTCGGTGCGTGGAGTGACGTTGATCGTGGTCCGCGACGGCAAGATCGCGGAGGCCCTAGCGTACGCGAAGACGGCTCCCCGGACGGCCTTGGGTCAAGACAGACAGGCGCAGCGCAAAATCCGCTGAAGGTCGGGCCAGCCTCCGAACTCGAGTGACGGTCGAGCACGGCCTCGCTCTCGCCCCAGCCGTACCGCCTGGATCACGACCGACGTGCGACTGGAAACCGACCGGCCGCGCTGACGCCCGCTGCGGTAAGCTGCGCCCGATGATCGCGCCGACTCGGCGGACAGCGCTCGCGGTGCTGGGGGCGGCGATGTGGCCGGCACGAGCGCGCGCCGCACGCCCGAAGCTGGCGCCCGTGATCGTGTCGCGCGATCGCATCCTGCGGACGATCGTCGGTCTGCGCCCGTTTCGCCCAAGCGGGTTCGTGGTCCGCGTCGAGAAGCTGGGCGAGAAGGTCGTCGTCCATAACTATGGCCACGGCGGCTGCGGCGTCACTTTATCGTGGGGTACGGCCGAGCTCGCCGTCGCCGAGGTCGCGCGCACGAGCGACAACCGCGTCGCGGTGCTGGGCTGCGGCGCCGTTGGGCTCGCGACCGCGCGCCTGCTGCAGCAGCGCAAGATCGCGGTGACGATCTACGCGCGCGAGCAGCCACCAGCGACCACGTCGGACGTCGCGGGCGCGCGCTTCTACCCGTTCGACGTGTTCGATAAGAAAGTTGCGACGCCCGAGTTTATCGCCAGCCTCTGGCAGGCGGCGCGGGTGTCGTACGAGGCGTTCCGGGCGCTGCCCGCGGCCCGCTACGGCGTCCACCGCTATCCGACCTACGCCTGCCGCCAGACGCCGTTTCCACCCGAGTCGCTGCTGAACCTCAACAGCCCGGTGCGCGAGCTCTTGCCCGGTCTGCGTCGTCGGCCTCTGGCGTGCTCGCCGGCTCTTGGCGCGACGAGGTTGACCTCATCGAATCGTGGCGGGCCTGGTCGTAAACACGAGGCCCGCGAAATTTGATAGCCGGTGCGCGTTCCTGAGGGGTGAGGAGAAGGAGAAAGACTTTCAGCGAGGGCGGCTTCGTCTCGATCGCGGCTCTCCACTTCCTGCTCGCCCTCGGGGTCCTCGCCGGCTGCGACGGGCCGACAATCTCCGCGATTCACGATCCGCTGTACCAGGCCACCCCGCATACCTCGACGATCACGGCTTCGGCGCAAGATTCGGGCAGGGGCGTCGCGGAGGTCCGCATCGATGTCGTCGAGGGTGAGATCACGGCGTGCGCGGGGGCGACGCTGTTTCCCCCAAGCCTGATCCCTTGTCGGATCAACGCTGTCGCCCGCGGCCGGGTCTGCGTCTTCCCGAGCACCACGACCCCGGTGACCTGCGCGATGACCCTGGCGCTCGGCGATCGGCGGCTCGTGACCTATACCGCGACGGTGACGAGCAGTGGCGGGAGGACCGCCAGCGTCGGTCCCATCACCTACGCTGCGGGCGCACCGGTGACCGAGGCGCGGCTGGACCTGGGAATAGCCACCGTCACGGTGCGCCCCTGGGAGACGGCGCGTCCCGTCTGGTGGCACACGGGCACCCCATCCGGCAGCAACACGCTCCCGGAGACAGTCGACGTCGGGTTCTATCCCGACGCCGACTTCGCGGGGAACTACGCCGGCTTTACGGCCGGGCTGCAGACGATCGCGCTCGGGGCCTTCTTCAACGGGAGCGCTCAGTTCTCCAACAGCTACCGGCTCTGGAAGAACATTTTCAATCTCTGGGCGGGCCCGGACGGTGCCGACGCTCAGGACTGTTCCCGCACCTTCTCCGGCAGCGCCGCGTCGGTCGCAGCGGTCACCGAGGGCGACACCATCCTCCACAACCTTGCCTTTCGCGATTGCGCCGCCCTTGGGCTGGGAGGTTCGGGCAGCACGCAGACCAGCCTGGCCGACGCCCCGTGGGTATTCACGCACGAGAGCGGTCATTTCCTGCACGGGCTTGGGGACGAGTACGTCGGGGGCGGAAACGCTTCCGTCTCGGACCCAAACAACATCTACTCCTCGCAGGCCGCCTGTCAGAGTGGGGCAGGCGCGCTCGGGCTCGCCACCAGCTTGTGCGCGCAGATTGGCACAACCGGGAAGTGGCGCATGGACGACGGACAGGACACGACGATGGAAGACCGGGTCTCCATCAGCGACTGGCGCACCGCCAGTGGCTTTGCGATCAGCCGGCGGATCGCGAAATGCGGAGGCGGCGCGTGCTACTAGCCAGTGCCCGGAGCGGGCGATCCCTGCCGCGGCTCCTGCTGTTGGCGATCTTGCTGCTCGGGGCCTGCAAGCGCGGCGGGAAGACGGACGTCCGTGACTTGCCGCCGCGGTCGATCGCCGCCGCCGAAGATTCGCTGAACGCGGCGGTGGTCGCCTCGACCGTCGACGGGTTGGTCGTGGTCGTCACGATAGACGGCCCGACCGTTCACCTCGACGCCGCCACGCCCGCCCGTATCCCGAAGGCGAGATCGACCGGAGGGGGCGGGGACCGCGTCAAGGCGGCCGGGTTCGCGAAAGGGGCGCGGGACACTGTCGAGGTGAGCGCCCCGGCGACGGGCGCGACCGCCCGACTGGACGTGCGTGCCGCCTACGAGGCCTATTGCAAGGCCACGCAACGCAACGAGAAGTTCTGCCCCAACTAGGGTGCGGAGCGCGACCTAGTCTCTCCGCGAGGTTCACCTGCCTCACCCCGATCCCACGGGAGAGATTCCCGGACTCCTGGGTTTCGAGCGGTTGCCTGCCACCGACACCACCGCCGCCGCCACCGCCGATCATCGACTGACGCATCAGAAGACGAGCGCATCGCGATCTCGTCGTCGAATGGCCCGTCCGACCAGCGGGTAATTTTCTCGCGAACGCCATCCCAGTACACTCTGGCGCTCGACCTCAGTGAAACAACGGATCCTCATCTCGCTGATCGCGTTCGCAGTGATGCTCGCGGTGTACGACCGCGGCATCACCCTCCTCGATGAGGGATTCACGGTCCACGCGTCCGAGCGAATAGCAGACGGACAGCTCCCGTATCGGGACTTCTTTACGCTTGTTACGCCCGGAAGCTTCGTGATTCACGCTGCGCTGTTTCGCACGTTCGGCAAGTCGTTGCTGGTCGGCCGATGGCTGGCGGTCCTGCTGGGCACACTCATACCGATGCTGATATACCAGCTCGCGCGACGGCTCGCGGCGCCATGGTTCGCATTCGGGGCGACGCTCGTGTCGATCGCGTGGGGCGTCAGCGAAAGCTTCTGGCCCGTATATGCGAACTATGCATGGTTCGCCTGCCTCTTCGTTCTGGCTTCCTGCGACCTGGCCTGCGGCGGCAGGCTCTCGCTCGAGGCCGGCCGCGAGGGCCCGGGGCGGGCCATGTTCGCTGGGGCCGGCGCGTTCGCCGGGCTGGCGCTCGCCTTCAAACAGAATACGGGGCTATACGCCCTGGCGGCGCTCACAGCATGTGTGACGCTCGCGCCCGGGCGGCGCTGGCGCCACCGCGTGGCGGTGGTTGCTCTGGTTTGGGGGGCAGCGACTCTCGTCAACATCCCGTGGCTGGCATGGATCGCGGCCGGCGGAGGATGGGATGCCATGGTCACCGATTTGGTGCTGACGCCCCTTCGCCGCTTTCGCGCCGACGCATCCGCGCCGTACCCGCAGGCGTGGCCGCTGTGGCCATCGCTGGGCGGGTCCGATGCCTCGACCTGGTCGCAGGCTATCGTCGTTGCCGGACGGCGCCTGATCGCGTGGATGCCCTTACTCTACGTCGCGAGCGCCGTGACTCTGGCGCGCCGCACGCTACTCGATCGTGATCCAACGATCGGCAGCCACGCGACAGTCCTGCTGTTCGGCTGCGCAACATTCCTTACCGTGTTTCCGCGGGCCGACCTCCTGCACCTCTTGTTTGCCGTGCCGCTCGGATTTTCTCTTTCGGCTCCGTTGCTCGAAGCGGCGTGGCTAAAGCGAGGCGGCCGTTTGGGGCAATCGCTCACCTGGATGAAGCGGGGTCTTATCGGCCTCGCGATGGGCGTGTTGCTGGTTGGGCAGGTTGCGGATGGAATGCGCAACTACGCGAACACGTCTCGTCTCGATCGACCGCGCGCCGGCGTACGCGTTGCGCCCGAGGACGGGGCTGGAATCGAAGCCGTGCTGGACATGATCCAGAGTCGCACGCGGGCCGCTGATCCCATCCTGGTGGTGCCCTGGGCGGCAATGTTCTACTTCCTCTCGGAGCGGCACAATCCGACGGCATACGACATGCTGATCGTCGCCAACATCGATGCGGCAGGCGAAGCGCGGATGCTGGAGCAACTGAACGCGGCGCCGCCCCGCCTGGTCGTGCGCGGGTACGAATGGGATGTGAACGGGCAGCCGCTCGAGGTGTGCGTTCCGCGGGTCGCTGCATGGATCGCCGCGCACTATCGCAGCGTGCGCCGGCAAGGGGCGTACGAAGTTTTCGAGCCCTCCCCGTGAGAGCGCCTCGCCGCCACCGCCGATCCTCGACCGATTCGCGCTATCCTGATCTCGTGCTCGAACGGTGGTCGCGCGTGCGCGGGGCAGCAGGCCCGTAGGGCCCGGGAAACGGGGGCCCAGGAGTTGACGGAGCGGCGATTATCGGACAAAAGGCCCGCTTGTTCGGGCTATCCCCTCAGCGCCGCGTTGCTGCTCCGTCACTCGCTCGGGCTCGAGAGCAAGGCCGCGGCCGTCGAAGCCGCCGTGAGCAGCGCCATCGAGCGCGGCGTGTTGACCAGCGATCTGGCGGCCGGCGGCGCCGCGCCGGTGTCGACCGAGGCAGCCGGATCGGCCGTGGTGGCGGCGCTGCGCGCGTCGGCGCCGTGGCGGTAGCGACGCCGATCGGCGCGCGGCTGGCGGGGACCGCGGCACGCGCGATATCGTGAGCTGAAGGTGGCGCCTTCAGCGACGAGATCCCGTGTCCCCTGGGCCGCTCACGTCGTCGCTGCGGGCGCGGTGCTGTCGCTCGCGATCTGGCTGTCATCGGGGACCATGGCGCCTTACGCGGCGACCTGGCCCTACCCGGTGGTCTCGGAGCCGTGCGGATACCTCTACAATCTCGACCATCGCTTCTACTTCGACGTCTTTCAGATGATCGACGGTCAACCTCGGGCGGAATGGGAGCAAAGCCCGGTGCTGAGAAGGGTGCTCTTCCCGTTGTTGGCGTACCCGCTCATGAAGGCCGCGGGCTTCGAGGTCGGCGGCTTCATCGCCAGCCTCGCGTTTCATCTCGCATCGCTGGTCGCGCTCGGGCGGTTCCTGCGCACGCGGTACGGTGACGCGAGCGCGGTGGCGGGCGTCTGGCTGTTCGCGCTTTACCCCGGCATCACCTATTGGGCGGCGCTGCCGTATGCGAACGCGGTGGTGGTCCCCGCTTCGTGCGCATGTTTCATCCTGCTCCACCGGCTCGACGAACGCCCGGGCGTTCGATCGACCGTCGCGATCTCGGCGGCGCTCGGTGTTCTGTTCACGGCTTACGATCTGCTGCCGTTCTTCGGGGTGGCGGCGATCGCTCTGTTGCTGTCGCGGCGGCGGTACCTCGAGGTTCCGCCGGCAGCGCTGGCCATGGCGGCGGCGCCGGTCCTCGTCTGGCTCATGCTCGTGCGCGTCGCGAAGATCCCGTGGAGCAACGCGAACACCGCGCTTTATGCCGAGACCCTACGCGCGTACCTGCATCCTGGGTCGCTGCGAGGATGGCTCGGCGTCCTGGCGGAATTTCCCCGCGCGCTGGCGGTGAATTTCCTGTTCAGCAACATGCTGTTCTTGCCCGTGGTGTTTCTGGTGCTGGCGATGAGCGTGCGGGCACCGCTGACGCGGGCTGAAGCCGTCCTGTCGGGCGCGATCGCGCTCATCTTCGCGTTCAACAACCTGGCGCCCCCGCACGTGGAGTCGTATCCGACCCGCGACGACTTCATTCCTCGGCTCTACCAGCCACTCTACGTCGTGCTCGTCGCTTACGCCGCGCGCGCCATCGCGGCCCGAGCGGCGCTGTCCCGGCCGTTGGCCGGCATCGCGGTCACTGTGTTCGCCTTCGGCTTGGCGGCCAACGCCAGCGTCGCCTTCGGACCCGTCGCCCGCGTGCCGTGGGCCAGCCACGTCTACTTTCGCTTCTATCAGCACGCGTTCCCGGAGAGCATGAACGAGACGCTCGCGTATTACGGGCGCCGGCCGCTGGGCTTCTGCGACCGCGCGCACCCGCCGCCCCGGGTCTTCATTCGACAGCGCCCATGACGCCGCAACGACAGAGGCTCCAGCGTCTGGTCTCGATGGAGGACCGGCGGCTTCGCGCGGCGGTGTTGGCCGCGGTCGTCGCCGGATCGTGCGCGTCGGTCGCGTCGACGTACCACGTGTTCTCCGCGACCGACGACGAGCCCCAGCACATTGTTTCGGGCGTCGCGACACGCCCTTCACCCTGCGGTCCTCGCCGCCGCCGCGGCCGTGACGCCCGCGCTCAGGAGGGCGGGAGGGCGGCGCTGGTCTGGCAGACGAGCGTGCTGGCCGGCCGCACCTCCAGCCCCTTGGCGTAAAACGCCCCCGTGAAGGTGAGGCCCGAGCCGACCCCCAGCATCGCGGTGGCGTTCGGGGCGACGAACGTTCCGTTGAACGTCGCCTCGAGCGAGGTGGCGGCGGTCCCGGCGTAGCCAAGCGTCACCGTCTGCACGGCGGTTCCCGTAGGCTGGCGAATCGAACTGCGGAAGGCGAGCGAATCCCGCACGTAGACAGTCGTCCCCGTGGGGGCCCGGACGGTGCCGCCGTTGTTGATGGTGAGGTTCCGGAAGTAGTACGTCCCCGCCTGCAGCACGAGGGTTCCACCGTTGACGGTGCCATTCGTTCTCGAGCCAGGGGCAATCGTCAGGGTACCGGAGTTCACGCTTGCGTCCGTCAGCGTCGGCGTCGGAAACGCGGGGAGGCTGGGGAGCCCCGACATCGGCGGCAGCGTCGCGAACGGCGTCTGCGACCCGGTGACCGTCGCGTGCGGGGCGCTGATGCTCCCCGCTGAGACGATGTTGCCGGTGATAACGGCGCGATCGAGCGCCGTCACGGCCGGCTTGCTGACAATCGAGCCCGACTTGGCGTCGTAGCCGAGCGACGTCGTTCCGGTCCCCGAGTTGAACAGCGCCGCCGCCGCGCCGCTCGGCTGCCGCAGCACCGCCCGGTCGTCGAGGGCGAAGCTCTGCGACGTCTGCACCGCCGCACGTACGGTGACCGTCTGGGTCGCGGGCGCCGACGAGAGCGTGCCGGTGACGGCGACGTACTGCACCGTGTAGCTCCCCGGTCCCAGCGTGACCGTGCCGCCGGTGACCGGGATCGGCGTGATCGCCGTGCCGTTGGCGGCGACGATCGTGGTCTGGATCGAGGGGGACACGACGCAGTTGTCGCTCGCGGTCGCCGCGCCGAGGGCGATCGGGCTTCCGTCGCAGGTGGTGACGGTGATGTTGGGTGGCGCGGTGACCGTGGGCGCCGTGTTGTCCTGCACGATGACCTTCGCGTCGCAGCTGCTGACGCTGGAGCCGTTCGACACCAGCAACTTCACGTCGTGCGGGCCGGGCCCGAACGGCCCGGTGGGCGCGAGGGTCATGCTGGTTCCTCCCGTGCTGCCTGCGTCGATGTCGCTCACCGCGACGTTGGCGGTGCAGCTCGGGCCCGCCGAGGTGGAAAAATCGTGGCAGCGGGCGTGCGGCTCGTTGGGCAGGAAATCGCCGAAGTGATCGTCGGTGGGCAGGGTGCAGCTCGAGCTCCCGAACAGGGCGTAGAGATCGGACCTGAGCTCGAACAGGAACCAGCTGTCTTGCGGATTGAAGGCGCTGACGCTGGTGGCGTTGGGGGTCGCGTGGGTGAACCTCTTCGCGGGCACCGGCTGGATGGGGTTGCCGAGGCTATCGACGCCGCAGGTCACGCTTGGTCCGCACACCGCCGGCGGCGTTCCCGGGCAGCACACCTCGCTGCCGGCCCATAGCGCCTCGCTGTTGGTGGCGAAGAAGAAGGTGATGCGCGGGTCCGTCATGTCGAGCCACGCCTGGGTGTCACCGGGGAAGTAGCCGCCGTGGCTGAACGGCTTGCCGGGCGCGTCGAACAGGAACATCCGGAAGTTGGCGTCGAACGTCGGCTTTGCGATGATCGAAGCGCCGCCGCGGCTGCCGTCGACGGCGGTCGCCCAGCGCAGCAGATCGATCGATGACGCCGCCATCGAGCCGCTCCCTACGAAAAGGTGGTTGAGGCACATCGGGTCCGCGGGATCGGCGCAGACGACGCTGTCGGCGACCGGCGGCGAAGGGATGACGCCGTTCCAGAGATATGGCAACGGCAACGCGTAGGGAATCGACTGCAGGCGCCCGTCGACGTCGGGCTGGCTCCTCAGGTGGGCCGGTCGGATGCGGTCGATGGGGAACAGCCCCAGCACCTCGGCCAGATAGTCCTGGTACGGCTTGCCGGTGACCTGTTCGACGAGCTTCGCCAGGATCTGGAACTCGGAGTTCATGTAGTGGGTGCGGTTCCCCGGTGGCCGGAAGAAGGGGGCCTGCCCCGCTGCCTGACTGTCGCACTCGTTCTGGATCCAGCGCTGCGGCGTCGTGGCCTGGCCGATGTCGTCGTCGAACGCAAAAGCGTCGTTGTCGGTTTTCGAATCGTCTCGGTTACGAACGCCGCTCCCGTGCCAGAGGAGATCGCTCACCCGGATGTCGGCGAGCGTGCACCCGGTCGCGTCGGCGGTCGAGCCGAGCACGTCGAACTGACAGGTGCCGGTGACCGTCCGGGGGCAAGCGAGCGGCGTGCCCGGCGAGTTGTAGCCGAAGATCGTGCCGAACGGCTTCGTCCCGAGCGAAAGCTTTCCCTCATCGATGAGCCGCAGGATCAGCGACTGGGCGATGGGCTTCGACATGCTGGCCAGGCGGAACAGGTCGGTCGGCTGGGTCGGGCGGAGGTTGCCGAGGTCGGAGTATCCGTACCCCTTCGAGTAGATCAGGTTTCCGTCCTTGACGATGCCGAGTGTGACGGCCGGCAGGCCCCAGCGCTTCATCCGGTTCTGCACCACCTCGTCGACCTTCTGCAGCACGTCCGAACCGCTCGCGCCCACGCCGTTGACGGGCGGAACCTCGTTGTCGTAGTAGGTGACCAGCCAGCGGTCGGTCGAGCCGAACGCATCCGACTGGTACGGCTTGATCTTGCCGGGGCGGGCGCCGAGCCGCCGCGAGTTGGCGACGACCGCGTCTTCCTGGTTGTTGTCGTCGGAGAAGACGAGGTTCGCGAGCCACCAGTTCCGTTCGGTCGAGACGTCGGCGTGGTCCGCGCAGTTCGCGTTGGTCGTGGGGGCGGCGTCCGCGTCGTTGGAGTTCTCGACGACCCAGAAGTAGTTGCCGTCGCCGAACGGGCTGTCGAAGTCGGCCATGCGCCCGTTGATGCTGGCGATGGTCGCGCCCAGGCTCGCGTTCAAGATCGTGCTACTCGCGGCCGGCAGCGTGGTGGTGCCGTTACCGGCGCCGGGGCCATAGCCGAACAGCTGCGTGTGGTTGTTGGGGGCGGCGTTGAGAATGCCGACGCCGCTCACCTCGATGTTGGTGGCGTCACCCGAACAAGATAGGAAGCCGCAGGTTTGTACGGGCTGCGCCTCAACGTCGATCACGCGATAGCCGGGGCTCGCCGTCATCGCGGCCTTGAACGCGTCCGGCGTCGCGTGCAGAGCGACCTTGTAGTCGATGTGCTGGCTTGGTCCATTGTCGAGCCAAACGGCGGCGTAGTAGCGCTGTCCCAAGAACTGGTAGGGGGCGATGTCGACGATCCGCCTAGCCGGATCGTTGTTCACGATGTCCATCAGCTCGGATTCGGTCAGCTGATTGCTCCAGCCATTGCCCTCGCGGTGGTAGTCGCCGTCGTTCCGGACCAGCGCCGCGGAAAACAGAAACGGGGTGTAGGCCGAGACGGACAGGAGGCGGTAGCCCTCCCCCATCTTGTCGTTGATATCGGCGATGCTGCCCTTCCCGAACACGAAAAAGGCGACCTGCGTGTCGAGGTCATACTCCGGGTGGCCGAGCCCAGGAACGGCGGTGATCGCACTTCGTAGTGCGACCTCATCTTCCGCCGCGACGCCACCGTGCTGATTCGACTTCTCGAGTTGGCCGCAAGCCGCAAGCAGCGATCCCGCCGCAACGACCCAAATCAAACGCCTCCGTCCAGTCATTGGAATGTCCCCCCGCTCTAGAACGCCCGACGACGGCGTTTCGGCAACCCACCCCGTGCCCCCGGCAGGCCCCGTAGGGCCTGGGAAACGAGGGCCAAGGAGTTGACGGAGCGCCCTATTATCAGACAAACCCTCGCTTGTTCGGGCTACCCCTGCGGACGTCGAGCAGCCAGGAAAGCACCTTCTAATTGAGGGTCCCTCCGGAGCTGGGAAGACCTGCGTCGTCTACAAGGTGTTCGAAGAACTCGGCTGGGTGAAAGGCACCCATTACCGCTACGTGAGCTGCCGGGAAGATTCGGTCGGCGAAGACGAGGGAGAAGTGGGAGTCGATACTGCGGCTCCACCTGCTTCCCGCGTTCGGTGATCACTTCCTCGACGGCATTCGCCGGGCGGACATCGAAGCGTGACTCGAGAAGGTCGGAAGGTCGGTGGGCGCGGGCACGTATTCGCCGGTGACGGCGAACAACTGGCTCGACGTCCTGCGCGTGATCATCACGAGCGCGGTCGCGGAGTACGAGCTGCCGCGGAACCCAATCGCTGGAGTCGAGGACATCGACACGAGCACGCACTTCACCTACAGCGAGGAGCAACCCAACTCGTTGCTGGTGGAGGAGGTGCCGCGGTTCCTCGTCCGGCGCCTCTATCCGCAGCACTTCGGGATGGTGGCGCTCGGGTTCGCGACCGGTCTGCGGCCTTCGAGCCTCAGGCCGCTCCGGCGGCAGGGGCTCGAGGCGGACGTGCTGTGGGAGGAGGGCGTGGTGCTCGTGCGGCGGTCGCACACCCGCCGCGACGAGGTGATGGAGGCGACCAAGCAGAAGACGCGGTACCGAATCACCTTGCCCGACGACCTGATGGCGATCCTGCGGTGGCACGTCGATCGACTGCCGCCCGGGCCGATGCGCGATTCGGAGCTGCTGTTTCCCTCGGAGACGGGCGGGTTCCGGGCGGCGTCGGCGCTCGACAAGCCGTTCAGGGAGGCGGGCGAGGCGATCAAGCTCCGCAAGCGAATCACCCCACGAGCGATGCGGCGGACGTTCCAGGATTTGGCCCGGAACGCCGACATCGAGACCATCGTCCGTCAGAAGATCTGCGGTCACGCCACGCAGGAGATGTCCGAGCTCTACAGCACCGTCCCGCAACGGGAGATCCAGGCGGCCGTCGGCGCGGTCATCTCGCTCGCGAAGTACCGCGAGCTCCTACGGGACGGTGCATCGTGGTGGGAAAGAAGCAAAAAGCGAAACGGCCACCCGGGAAGATCTCCCAAGTGGCCGTTTTTCTGTGGGCGTTGAAGGGATTGAACCTTCGGCTTCCACCGTGTGAAAGAGTCGGGGCGGGGTAACCGGTCGTAACGGGCAGTGCTAACGAGCCGAAAACACAGACCGAGGCGTAACCTGGACGTCCAGCCCGTTACGCCGGGTGGTGGGAAAAGTGGTGGGAAACTGATCGAGTGGTTCAGGCAGCGTAGTCGCTCACAGACAAACCCCCGCTTGTTCGGGCTATCCTCTCGGCCTTCAAGTCGTTGTTGACGTCGCCGAGCATCATCGTCGCGCTGTACCTCTCCGGCGCCCAGGCCGAGCCGGACATGGCGGTCGACCACCGCTTCCGACTCACGAACTGTGATCCGTTCGAGGTCGCGCAGTAAACACCGTCGCTGAACCGGCCGCAGACGTCGGCCCGTCCGTCGTTGTTGAGATCAGCGAATCGAATCGTGCCGAGAGCGATCGCGACGCCCCAACCCCTCCGCGTCGCTGAAGTGGGTCGACCAGGAGGTGCCGGGCGCGGCGTTCCCCGGGCCGCGCAGGTTCGGAATCGCGTCAAGCGGCACGAAGGTGTAGTCGCTGTTGATGCTTCTCAGGTGCTCGACGAGTCAGACCGTCAAGTTGAGCGGATAGTAATTCCTGCCGATCGTGGAAGAGGATGACGCCGTTGTGGTTCGGACGGGCGTTGATAGCGTCGAGGACATATTGGCCGCAAATGCCATGCGACGAGAGTGATCAGCTGCCTCTGCCGGCGCCGCCGCTTCCGCTGACGCCGGCGCCTCCCCCTCTCCGCCAGCGCCGGCGCTTCCGCCAACGCCGGCGCTTCCGCCGCCTCCACCGGCGCCGCCGCTTCCGCTGACGCCGGCGCCTCCCCCCTCTCCGCCGGCGCCGGCGCTTCCGCCAACGCCGGCGCTTTTGCCGCCTCCACCGGCGCCGCCTCTGGTGCTTCCGGCGATGCGCTCGGCCATGTAGACCGAGTAGTTGGACTCCACTTCATCCTGGTCGCCAAAGTAGAGGCGGCATCCATCCGGTGAGATCCAAAAGGGGGAAGGGTATAGGAGGCGATCGTTGATCTCCCTGATGCTGATCGGCGGGCCGAACGGATCGGTGAGCGAGCTTCGCGTCGCCATCCAGATGCCACCCGGTTCGCCGTCGTGAAAGAAGTAGATCGCCAGCTCGTCGGTGGAGACGACGGGAACGCCCTCGCTTTGGGAGGTGTTGATCGAGAGCGACACGGGGCTAGCGAAGCCGGTCCCCGTCTTCTTGGCGCGGTAGATGTCGTGACTGCCGTTGCGAACCGTATGAAAATAGAGCGCGCCCCCATCCGGGGTGACGTACGGAGCGCCCTCGCCTAAGACGCTGAGCGCGGCCACCTCTATGGGCGTCGGGAACGCCTCGCCTTTGGACCCACGAGTGGACGCGTACAGGGCGAAGGCCCCCGCCTTGCGGTTGCTGTCGATGTAAACCGTGAGACCGTCCGCAGTCACGGTCGCGAATTGTTCGATGCCCGGCGTGTTCAAGTCGTAAAGGAGCGTGGGCGTGGCGAACGGCTCCGAGCGACTGCTGCGCGTCGCCACGAAAAAGTCCGGCTGGGACCCCCGGAACATGCTGAGGTAGGCGGTGAGTTCGTCGGGTGAAAGCCGCGTGGAGACCACGCCGGCGTTGGCGCCGTTCAGGCCGGAGACGGGCGCGAACGGGCCGAAGCGCTCGGATGAAGGACAGACGCGTGGGACGGTGCCGGCGGTGCCGCCTGTCCCAGCGGTGCCGCCTGTCCCAGCGGTGCCGCCCGTCCCAGCGGTGCCGCCCGTCCCAGCGGTGCCGCCTGTCCCAGCGGTGCCGCCTGTCCCAGCGGTGCCGCCTGTCCCAGCGGTTTCGCTCGTTCCTCCGATTCCGCCCGTCCCAGCGGTGCCGCCCGTCCCAGCGGTGCCGCCCGTTCCCCCGCCTCCGCCCTTTCCTGCGCTTTCGCCCGTTCCCCCGCCCCCCGGCGGTTGCCCGGAATCTTCCGACCGTCGCGCGCACGTGCCCCGGTCGCACACGTATCCGCCGACGCAATCGTCATCCTTGGCGCAAAGGTTCTTGCCCGATTTATCCAGGCTGCACGCCGGCACCAGCGCCGCGATCAACGCGGCCGACAGCAACGGAAGCCACCAGCGAGGATTCCGCGCCGGCGGGATCATCGGTGCGGGCCCACGAGATAGGAAGCCGCCGCGCACGCCAGCCCGGATATCGCGAAGCTGATCGCCAGCGTGGTATCGAGGCGGTAGCGATCGCTGGCTTCCGCTGCCGGGCGCTGGTACGTCGTGTTCTCGAAGTCGCCGTGTGCATCCCAGGCGAGCGCACCGAAAATGGCCGACGTCGCCAGCAAGGCCGCCCCGCCACCGCGTAGCGTCCAGGTCAGGGCTCGATTCGGCGACGCCGACTCGATATTCGGCGCGCGCGCTGTTTCCACGCCCGATTCCAGCCGGTCGACGTAGCCGCTGTAGTAGGCGGGTCCGTACGGCATCAGGAACAACCCTTCTCGCAGCGAAGTCTCCATCGCGCCACGGGGACGGAGCGGGCGAGGGCGGAACGCGAGCGCGACGAACTGAGTTTCAGAGCCGGCCTTCACCACCAGCTCCGCTTCGTCGTCGCGGTTGCGCAGAAACAGCAGCTCATCGGGAGGGACGCCGACGGAGATCGAGAATCCGGGCTCCGCGTGCCCGTCGAGGATCCGATTGCCACGCCTGTCCTCGATGAAGAAACGCCCCGCGGTCGGCGGGATGCCGGTCAGCCTGCCGAGCGTCGATCGGGTGCCCAGCCGGCTGAGCGCCTCGTGGGTGCCGCTCGCCGGTGGCTGGACGGCGCCACCAGCATCGTCCCGTTCCGCCAAGGCGGGAAGAGCTACGTCCTTCTCTACAACATGACGACCGGTGCCGCGCGAGCGTACGAACTGACGCTGTTCTGATCGGGAGTGAACCCTCCAAGAGAACTGGCGCGCACCTCGGTCTGGGGTGCGCGCCCGCCGAGGGAAAGCGCGGCTAAACGGTCATTCGATCACTGGCTTTCCCATTTCAGGCGCGGTCGAATGAACCGCCGGATCAGGACGCCGCGCTTTGCGCCCGCCAGGTGCGTTTCGGATCGCATGCGGTCGATGTCTGGACCGAGGGTTCGTATGGGCGACGACAGCACATCGCAATCGATCACGGCCGGCTAGTACCTCGCCACAGTGATATCGACCGGTTCACGCGGCGGGCCGTACCGCGATGGCGGCGCTGGGACGCGGGTAGGCCCGACCCAGTTTCTGGCGAGCCCGGTCGCTTCCGAAAAGGTAGGAGAGCTGCCCGTGGACGGCCTGTCTCAGATCGGACTGCCGCCCTGTTCGTGCCGCGCCCCGCTCGGTTAGGTCTTCGACGTAGAGCCATCGCCAATGGCGATGAAGATCGTGCAGAAGGTGCAGAGCCGCGATCCTGAAGAGCAGCAGATGTTTTTCGCGACGAGGGAACCGATGCTTCGGCACCCGCTTGCACCCGGTGCCGATAAAGGCAAAGGCACGAGGGTCCCAGTTGGCGAGGTCGAAGAGCAGATCGTGAGCAAGACAATTCCGCAGCCGGTTCACGACTCGGAGCGCCAGCGCAAGTTTGCTCGGTACCTGACCGCGCCGTTCAAGTTCGCTCAGCCGGTTCGCGAAAGTTGACTCCTCCGTGCGCCTCGAAAGCCCAGAGCGCCCACAGGCAAGGAGAAGTATGTGATCGAAGTACAGGTGAACGGTGATGACGAGGAGAAGTGGGTCGTCGATCGAGAACAAGCTCTTCCCAACGTTGCTGGTTAGCGACTTCGAACGTCGCGGGAAGAAGTCAGCAAGCACGGACACGCTGGTCTTCCGACCCAGGTCCCGGAACGGGATTTCGTCGACCGCGGAGAGCGCGCTCCGAAGGTAGTCGTGAAACCCTTCGCTTTGGAACGAGAGCTGCCAACCATTGGTGCCGCTCACGGTCACAGCCTACAACCTCGGGTCCACGGGTTCGCTCTCAAGCGCGAGGACACCGAAGACGCACTCGTGCACGCGTCGCAGCGGTTCGCGGCGCACGAACCGTTCGAGCGCCTCGATGCCCAAGGCGAACTCGCGCAGCGCCAGGCTGCGCTTGGAGGAGAGGCCACGAGCCCGAAGCCGCTCCAGGTTTTCGGGGGCGAGGTACTCGGGACCGTAGATGATGCGGAGGTATTCGGTGCCGCGGCACTTCAGGGCCGGCTGCACGAGGCCGCGCCGGCCGCGGGCGATGAACGTGAGCGGCTTGACGACCATGCCCTCGCCACCGCGAGCGGTCAGCTCGGTCCACCAGGCGACCGCCGCAGATTCGCTGGTCGGATCGGCGAGGTCGACGGTTCGCCAGGGCGTCGCTCGCAGAAGCGTTTCGTCCGCGGCGCAGAGATCCGCGATGCGTCCCATGTGCCAAGCGTGATCCTTGTCGACGTGGACACGGCCCTCCGTTGCCAGCACGTGGAAGGGCGCGAGCTTGATGTCGGACAGAGACGCAACGTCCCAGCAGTAGCGGCGATAGGCGTCGATGTAGTGGCCGATCGCCTCCGCGCGCGCCTGGGTTCGGTCGAGGAGATGGCGCACCCCGACCGCGATGTCGCCTCCGCGGTCGGCTGCCGTCGTTAGCGCCGCCACGGCCGCCGCGAGCGCCGGCGTGGCCGCCGAACCGACAGCAGCGTACTGCGATCGCAGAAGTTCCTGCGCCTTCACGGACCACGGCATCAGCTCGCAGTCAAGGCAAGCCCAGTCGGTTTCGAGCTTCCGCCATAGATCGGCTGCCTCGAAGGCGGCGCGCACGCTCGCGAGCAACCCGGTCTCGAGAGCCCCGTCGGTGAAGAATCGACGGCCGGTTCGGGTGAAGCAAACGCCAGTCTCCGCACCGATGACGCCGAACCGCTTGCGCGCGACCTCGTCGTCTCGGCACACGACGACCACGGCGCGCGAGCCCATGTGCTTCTCCTCGCACACCACCTTGGGAACGCCCTGACCTCGGAAGTAGGCGAACGCTTCCGCGGGGTGTTCAAGCAGGCCGGGCGTGGTCGTGGTCTCGCTCGGTGACATCGTTGGCGGCAGGTAAATGAGCCACTTGGGATCGATGGCGAAGCGGCTCATCAACTCGAGAGCGGCGGTGGCGTTCTCCTCGCGGATCGTCACGTTGCCGCCCACGCGCGTGTTGATGATCCGCTTCCCGCTGACGTCCTCCATGTCCAGCAGATCGTCGTGCACTTGCTGTGCCGTGAGCGCGGGCGCCTGCGCTTCAGGGGGCAGGAACGGCTTGGCGGGCTGATAGTAGGTCGCCGCCGCCGGTACCGAGACGAGCTCGCGTTCCGGATAGCGAAGCGCCGTCAGGCTGCCGCCGAACACGCAGCCGGTATCGATGCAGATCGTCCGGTTCAGCCATTCTGGCTCGGGCACCGGCGTGTGGCCGTAGACGACCATCGCGCGGCCCCGGTATTCCTGCGCCCACGGATAGCGAACCGGCAGACCGTACTCGTCGGTCTCGCCGGTCGTGTCGCCGTAGAGGGCGAAGTCCCGAACCTTGCCGGAGCCGCGCCCCTGCATGTTCTGAGGCAGGCCCGCGTGGGCCACTACGAGCTTGCCGTCGTCGAGCACGTGGTGGCTGACGAGACTGTCGATGAAGTCGGCGGCGCACGGCGCGAAGGCGGGTGGCTCCCGTTCGAGCTGGGCGAGCGATTCGGCGAGACCGTGCGTGATACGGACATCGCGCCCACGGAGCTTCCGCATCAGCTTCATGTCGTGGTTGCCGGGGACGCAGTAGGCCGTTCCCGCCGCCACCATGCCCATCACCAGCCGCAGAACGTCCGGCGTCTTCGGTCCGCGATCCACGAGGTCGCCGAGGAAGACAGCCTTGCGACCAGCAGGGTGGTGGGCGCGCCAGCCGGCACCGTCGTCCGCGGCTCCATCGGCTGCCGGTTCGACCAGGTAGCCAAGCCGGCCGAGAAGCGTACGGAGCTCGTCGAAGCAGCCATGGATGTCTCCGATCACATCGAACGGACCGTGGTCCTGGCGTCGATCGTTCCACAGCGGCTGCCGTTCGACCCGGGCCGCGTCCACCTCGTCCTGCGTTTCCAGCACGAACACGTGCCGGAAGCCCTCGTCCTTGAGGCGGCGGATCGAACGCAGCATCTGCTGGGTCTGCTGGCGCACGACGTGCGCTCCGAACTGCCGGTCGGCGCGGCCGGCGTTCCGGTCGTGGCAGACGCGCTCCGGCAGCGCGAGGACGATCGCGACCGGGAGACAGTGGAATTCGCGGGCGAGGGCGACGAAAGGCTTGCGCGCCTCAGGTTGCACGTTGGTCGCGTCGACCACGGTCAGCTTGCCCAGGCCGAGGCGCTTGCGCGCGATGAAGTGGAGCACCTCGAATGCATCGTTCGTGACGTCGAGGTCGTTCTCGGTGTCCGACACGAGACCGCGGCACCAGTCGGACGACAGGATCTCCGTAGGCTTGAAGTGCTTGCGCGCGAACGTCGACTTGCCGGAACCCGACGGGCCGACGAGCACGACCAACGCGAGCTCAGGAATCTTCAGATCAGCCACGGCGGAATACCCCCATCTGCGTCGGCGCGCCCGTGACCGGGTCGTTCGGGCCGACGGGCAGGAATCGAACGGCATAGCCGAAGCGGGCGGCTTGCTCCGCTGCCCATGCCTCGAACTCGGCTCGCGTCCATTCGAAGCGGTGGTCGCGGTGCCGGAAGCGGCCGGCCGGGAGGCCGGAGAAGCGGACGTTGTACTCGACGTTCGGCGTCGTGATCACGACGGTCGTCGGGCGCGCACACTCGAAGACCACGCGCTCGAAGGCGCGCAGCCGGGGCGGATCGAGGTGCTCGACGACCTCGATGACGACGGCGGCATCGAAACCGGCGAGCCGCTTGTCGCGATAGGTGAGCGCGCCGTGAAGCAGCGAGATACGCTCGCGACGGCGCGCTGGCAGGTCCTCCAGTCGCAGCCTCTCGCTCGCGCGCTCGAGCGCCCGATGAGAGACATCGACGCCGACGATCTTTTCGAATGCTGCATCTGCCAGCAACGCCCGCAGGAACCGTCCCTCCCCGCAGCCGAGATCCAGAACCGAGCGCGCGCCCTCGGCCTTGAGCACGGCGAGCACCGTCCCGACCCGTTCTTCGGCAAGGCTGATGCGCCGCTCGACGTCAGCTTCTTCGTCGGCGTGCGTGGCCTCAGCCACGTCCGGGTCGATGCCTTCGTCCTGTACGAGGCGCGCCAGGGCCTGCCTCGTGAGGCTCTTGAAGTGCTTCAAGTAGCGACGGGTGATGAGGTCCTTCTCGGGATGTTCGGCGAGCCAACCTTCGCCTTGCCGAAGGAGCTTCTCCAACTCGTCCTGGCCGACGAAGTAGTGCTTGTCGTCATCGAGAACCGGGATGAGGACGTAAAGGTGGGTCAGTAGATCCGCGAGCGTTCGCTCCGTCCGGAGCTCAACGGTGAAGTACGGGCCCTCGCCCCAGGATGCGAACGCCGTATCGAGCGGGTGATGTTCGGCGTGGACCTCGTACCCGAGGGGCTCGAACAGGCGGCGCAGCAGTCCCTCACCGCCCCGGCATGGGACGACGGCGAGGCGGGCGACAAAGGGCAGGGCCCGATCGACCAGGTCGAGCCGGTTCTCGCATCGACCGGCGAGCGCCGTCCCGAACACCCGCGCGATGGCGACGCTCATGAACGAGGACGCGACGTATGGACGGTCGTTCACGTAGGCGTCGAGCGTCCCATCCCCATCGCCACGTCCGCGGACCAGGCCAACCGGGTCTACCTCCAACAAGAGGGCAGCCGTGCAGCGTTCGGCCGACGCCTCCGGATAGAACACCTGCGCCTTTCCGAACGACAGCTCCATCTCCTGCACGCGCGCGGGGTGCTTGTGCAGGAGGAATCCGAGGTCCGTAGCGGGTTGGGCGGTCGTTGTGATGGTGAGTAGCACTTGGTCCTCAGCGTCCGGTGACGAACTCGTAGATGACGCCCTCGTCGAGGTGGGCGAGCGTCGGCGGCTCCAGGGACGCGAGAGTCATCTGCTCGCGCCGGGCTTCCTTCAGATCCTTCGCCGACAACCATCTGCCGTCGTGTCGGTAGAAGACGCCGATCGAACGGATGCGCCCGCGCGCGGGAGCGCCCTTGAAGAAAGCTACCCATTCCTCGACGCCGGCGAGGGCCACCGCCTCCTTGCGCTCTTCCTGACGGCGGCGGGCCCGCGTGCTCTGCTCGATCGCCCGCGCGATCTTTGCCTCGCTCCAACCGCGCGCGCGGCCTTCGCGGGCGGTCCGCTCCGCGTGTGCTCGATCGCCGCGAGGCGAGGGCCCCGCCCCGATGGCCGCGCCACAATCGCACATCCCGGCGGTGCCCAGCACGACGACGTCGCGCGCCGCCCCCGTGCCGGCGAGGCGCTGCCGGTGCACACCGCATTCGCGCGACCATGCCTCCAGCGCGTCCACGTCCGCAGTACGCGGCACGAACACCGAGATCATCGTGCACATCGCGCGCTATCCCTTCCCCCGCGCCTCGATCCGCCACGTACCGCCGGCTTTCTCGGTACAGGAGATGGAGGTGCTCAGGAAGCGGGGGATGACGTCGAGCTGCGTGCGCGTGTGCTTCGTCGGCGGCGTGGTGCGGAACGTCCCCTGGCCAGCGAGGGCAAGCAGCAGGACGAGCTGGTCGGCCAGGTGCGGGCCAACGGGCGCGTCGGTAGCCAGGTACCCCAACACCTCATCGGCGCACAGGTTGGCGACGGTCTCGGCCCGAACCTGCTTCTCGCCGAACGCAGTGAAGACCTCGGTTACGTGTTCGCTCTCGACCTCGGCGATGAGGGCGTTGCCCGGACCGACGGAGTTCGGCACCGCCTCGAGCGAGACCGTGGAGGAGTCCCAGTGCGTTCGCACCACGAATCGGTGCAGCTCGCGCTCGCCGATCGCCCGCGGCAAGTTCGCGACGACAGCGCGAACGCGCTTCGCCTGGAGGGCGCCGCGCTGTTCGAGCTCCAAGGGGGCCAGCGCCTTCGTCGGCGCCACCGTGATTCGGAAGCGGCCACCACCCGCCGGATAGAACCCGGGCCGGTCCAGCGTCGCCTCGACCCGCGCGCCCATCCGGCCGACAAGCGGGAGAAACGCCTTCGCGAGGAAATCGAACGGGGGCGAGCTCGGGTTGTGCGTGCCGCCTTCCAGCACCAGCGACGACGGGCGGTCAGCGGTGAGCAGGCTGGGCAGCACCGTCTGGAGGACGAGCGTGGCGCTACCCGCCGTCCCGACGGAGAACGTGTACTCGCCGGCCTTCACGGTGGTCGGCGCGAAGGTGAGGCTCCGCGAGCCGACGGCGGCCCCGGAGGTCTCGGCCGCGCCGACGGCCGCCGCTGCTTCGACCGCCGTCAGGTGCTGGCGCATCAGCCCCGGACGGGGACGCCCCGCCCGGATGTTGTCGATCCGGAAGGGCGTCCCCGTCACCAGCGAGAGCGCGAGCGCCGACCGGAGAATCTGGCCGCCGCCTTCGCCCTGAGACCCATCGAGCGCGATCATTGGCTCCGTCCTCTCACCCCTTGACGCAAACAACCTGCCGTAGCGTATGCACGACCTCGACCAGGTCGCGCTGCGCCTCCATCACCTGATCGATCGACTTGTACGCCATCGGCGTCTCGTCGATCACGTCCTCGTCCTTGCGACATTCGATCCCCGCCGTCGCGGCCACATGGTCGGCGACGGTGAAGCGGCGCCGGGCCTCGTTGCGCGACATCGCGCGTCCCGCACCGTGGCTGCAGCTATGGAAGCTGGCGTCGTTTCCGAGGCCGCGCACGATGTACGAGCGCGCGCCCATGCTGCCCGGAATGATCCCGAGATCGCCCTGGCGCGCCCGCACCGCGCCCTTGCGGGTCACAAAGACGTTCTCGCCGAAGTGGTTCTCACGGGCCACGTAGTTGTGGTGACAGTTCACCGCCTCGAGGCGTGCCTCGAACGCCGGCAGCTGCCCGGTCGCGCGTATGCCGTCGATGAGCGCGGTCATCATCAGCTCGCGGTTGATGCGGGCGAACTCCTGGGCCCAGTGGACGGCTTCGACGTACTCGTCGAAGTGCTCCGTCCCCTCCGGCAGGTACGCAAGGTCCTGGTCGGGGAGGTTGACGAACCAGCGGCGCATGTCCTGTTTCGCGACCTCGATGAAGTAGCTGCCGATGCGGTTCCCCACGCCTCGCGACCCGCTGTGCAGGACCATCCAGACGTGGTCCTCCTCGTCGAGGCAGACCTCGATGAAGTGGTTCCCCGTGCCGAGTGTTCCGAGGTGCGCGAGGTGCGATCCGCGATCCAGCTTGGGGTGCTTCGCGATGATGCCGTCGTAGCCGGGGCGCAGTTCGTTCCAGGCCTCGACATTCGCCGAGGGCGGATCCCGCCAGGCGCCCCGGTCGTTGCGGCCACCGTTGTCAGTGCGGCCGTGCGGCACCGCCGCCTCGATGGCGGTGCGGACGCCCCGCAGGTCGTCCGGGAGCACCGAGGCGCGGAGGCTGGTCCGCACCGCCATCATGCCGCATCCGATATCCACGCCCACCGCCGCCGGGATGATCGCGCGCTTCGTCGCGATCACGCTCCCCACCGTCGCGCCCTTGCCGAGATGCACGTCCGGCATCACCGCGACGTGACGGTGAATGAAGGGCAGGCGCGCGATGCGTTCGACCTGTGCCTGGGCCTCTGCCTCGAAGGGCACGCCGATCGTCCACGCGCGGATCGGCGACCCACCCTCGACGTTGATGACCTGGTGAGCGGGCGACATCGTGTTGTTCGCCTCGTTGGTCATGGACGACCCAATTAGCAGCGAACGTGCCACAGACCCGCGGCCCCCGAAGCGCAGGTTGCTCGAACCGCCGGCGGCCTTCAGGGTGCGGAGCTTATCTAGGAATATAAAGTCGTATAGCATTAGCTAGAATGTCGCGTCGCCGGCTCACGGTCATCGGCTTCCTGGGATCGACCCTCGACCAGGGAAAGCGCGGGCCTGCCCGCTGGGAGCGTTGGCGGCCGACGGTGTCGCTCTGCCAGCACGAAGATCTCCTGGTCGATCGGCTCGTCCTGCTACACGGCTCGCGGTACGAGGGCCTCGCCAAGGCTATCGCAGCGGACGTGGTGCAGGTGTCGCCCGAAACGGCCGTACAGCTCGAGGTCATGGAGATCGCCGACCCCTGGGACCTGGAGGAGACGTACGGCGCGCTCCGCGACTTCGCGCGTCGCTACCCGTTCGATCCCACGCGCGAAGACTATCTGGCGCACATCACGACGGGGACGCACATCGCGCAGATCTCGCTATTCCTCCTCGTCGAGTCGCGCCACATCCCCGGCCGCCTCATTCAAACGTCGCCGCCGCCGACGCCCGAAGGGAACGCGTCCGGCTCGTACACGATCATCGACCTCGATCTGTCGCGATACGACAGCATTGCGCGACGCTTTCAGAAGGAGCGCACGGAAGGCCTCTCGTTCTTGAAGGCGGGTATCGAAACCAAGAATCCGGCCTACAACCGCCTCATCGAACGCGTCGAACAGGTGGCCATCGCGTCCCGCGATCCGGTCCTCCTCTGCGGCCCGACCGGGTCGGGCAAGTCGCAACTCGCGCGCCGGATCTATGAGCTCAAGAAGACGCGTCGACAGGTCGGCGGCGAGCTCGTGGAGGTCAACTGCGCGACGCTGCGCGGAGATGCCGCCATGTCGACGCTCTTCGGCCACGTGCGCGGCGCTTATACGGGCGCCGCGAGGCCCGTGGCGGGATGCTACGCAAGGCCGACAAGGGCGTTCTCTTCCTCGACGAGATCGGAGAGTTGGGCCTCGACGAGCAGGCCATGCTCCTGCGCGCGATCGAGGACAAGACCTTCTTCCCGGTCGGGTCAGACAAGGAGGTCCAGAGCGACTTCCAGCTCATCGCCGGCACCAACCGGGACCTCGCCCATCGCGTCGCGAGTGGCCGATTCCGCGAAGACCTCCTGGCGCGCATCAACCTTTGGACCTTCTTACTTCCCGGTCTCCGCGACCGTCCTGAGGACATCGACCCCAATCTCGAGTTTGAGCTCGAACGTGTCGGAGACGATCTGAAGCAACGCCTCACGATGAGCCGGGAGGCGCGCGACCGCTATCTCAACTTCGCGCGCTCGGCGGAGGCACGCTGGAGCGGGAACTTCCGCGACTTCGGCGCGTCGCTACGCCGCATGGCGACCCTTTGCGACGGCGGTCGCATCAGCGTTTCCGAGGTTGACGACGAGATCGAGCGCCTGCGTGATCATTGGCGTGGTGAGCGGGAGGCGGCAAGAGAAGTACCCGAATCCGATGGAGTCCTTGCTCGAGTGCTCGACGACGCACGACTTTCGGCCCTCGATCGCTTCGATCGGATCCAGCTCGAGGAGGTCGTGCGGGTCTGTCGGACCGCGCGCTCACTGTCGGAAGCCGGCCGCGTCCTGTTCGCCGCGTCGCGCACCGCGCGCGCCACAACGAACGACGCCGACCGGCTTCGGAAGTTCCTCGCCAAGTACGGCCTCACGCTGCAGGCGATCCAAGCCGCGTGAGCCCGCGATAGGGTTGGCTTGGCGCTTGCTTGAGTGGCCGGCGCTCGGAATCTGTCGGAGGACATGAGATGGGCTGGTTTTCGAAATCGAAGACATGGGAGCTAGGCACCGCTGAGTATCCCTGGCAGGGCAAAGCCTCGATCTATGAGCACATCAAGAAGCACCTGCTTCCTGGTGGACGACTGGATACGGGCGGCGAACGTCTTCCGGACGAAAAGGATGACGGCGGCATCAAGTGGGTCGCCGGGGGACTCGACGGCGCCTTTGGTCATCACGGGGGCGGAGGCTCCGAGAAGGACCGCGCCAAAATGCTGTATCGAGCGCTATCAGTGGCGCTGGATCACGCCGCACCCGCGAAGCTCAAGAAGCTCTACGACCACCTCCTGGACGGGTCGGTTCTGGACTTCATCGATCCGGTCCTCGCGCTGATCATCGAGAAGCAAGACCTCGATGCGGGACGCTTGCACCAGCTGGCTGTGTGGCTGGCCGAGAAATCGCCAGACCGCGGACCGGTCAAGTTCGCCATCGCCCTTGTAGGCGTGATCCCCGGATCCGACCACAGCGATCTCCTGTTGACGTTGGGCAAGCACGAGGAGTTCACGCTGTACGTCGCCGTCGCTCTTTCGAACAGGGAGGGCGACGAGGCCGAGGGCAAGCTCTTCGAGCTCGCGAAGAGCGTGGAAGGTTGGGGACGCATCAGCACGGTCGAACGGCTGGCAAAGACCAGCGATCCGACAATCAAAGCCTGGATGCTGCGTGAAGGCTTCAGGAACAGAATCATGAACGAGTACCTCGCGTACACGTGCGCGTCGGCCGGTGGGTTGCGTCGCGAGCTCGAGCGGGCGAGCGTCGATCCGGCCTTGCTTCGCGGAGCCGGAGACATCATTCGGGCGCTCATCACAGGTGGACCCGCCGAGAACATCGACGACTACGCGGACGGAGCCATCGTCGTCGAACGCTATCTGCAGCATCTGGGTGACGAGCCGAAGGAGCTGACGCAGCTGCTCGTGGTCAACCACATCGATCGATTCGTGAGCGAAGAGGCCGATTGGAGCGCTCGCGAGAAACGCGGCTGGACGCCTGCGCTGCGGACAGCTCTGCGCGAAAAGACCGGGGCCGTGAAAGGCTTGCCCCACTGGCAAGCGCTGATCGCCGCCGGGCTCACATCGAAAGATCGGGTGACCTTTTACGAGGCAGACGAGGCCGCGAAGGCGCTAGGCATCGACAGCTGGAACCAACACTTTACTCGGCTCGAGGCGGGCGCGGATGACGGTTGGTTCTTCGTCATGCGCACCGATGACCCCAGTCGAATCGATCGCGTCGTTGCGCTGGCCGAGAAACGGATCCCTCTGGATGCGATCGCCACCGGTCCCGCCGAGGAGATGGGCCTCGGTGCCCCCTGGGCCAACCATGGTCACCTCGATTTCGTGCTCCAGGATCTGCGCCGTTTTCCCGGCAAAGGATGGTCCTTGATCCGAGCGGGGATTCGCAGCCCGGTCATTCGCAACCGCCACATGGCGCTCAGGGCGTTGTCACCGTGGGGCATCGAGCGGTGGCCGTCGGGTGCGGAAGGCGTCCTTCGGGCAACCCTCGCGGATGAACCGAACACGGACGTGCGGGACGAGATCGAGCTCCTGCTCGCCGGGAAGCAGATCGAAGAACCGAAGCTCGAGATGTCGTGAGGTTACACCGTGACGCCGCGTGAACACGCCACCGAACTGCTCGCAGCGCTGCAGGCCTGCCTCGCAACGCGGCCGGGTGCGAGAGCGCCGGCGGAGAGCCTCGCGCAGGCTATCGGCCAGATCCCGACGCGTTTACTGCCCGTCGTCGACGTCGCTTTGCGCGAGCGGCTGTCGGATTACCGCGAGGACGGCTGGCCGAGTTGGGATTTTCCCGAGCTTCGCAGGTTCGTCCGCGTGCCAGGAGGGTGGGCCATCATGGCCGTGGCGGCCTCCCACCGAAACGGCTACGTGCGCGAGGTGGCTGTGCGAGGCCTTGCAGAGAGCCGCGACGGCCGGGCGGTCCCGTACCTTCTCTTGCGACTCAACGACTGGGTGAAGCAGGTTCGGGCGGCCGCGCTCGATGCGATCGAACTGTTTCTTCAGCCCGCGTTCGCGCCGGACATCATCGCAGCTCTGCCCGTCGTCTCGGCGCTCATCCGTCGCACCCGCGCCGACCATGAGGAACTCATTCACCGCGTGTTCACCTTCTTGCGGTCTCCGGGCTGTGAGGCTGCCGTCCGCACCGGTTGCGGCGCGGACGACCGAGAGATTCGCCGAGACTGCTTCCAGATCATGCTCCTTGCCAAGGGCGGTCCGGGCACTCGCGATGCTGAGGCCGTCTTAGGCGCGGCGCTGGCGGATCGCGATCCCGCGGTGCGCCTCTGGGCGGCGCGCGATTTCGCGCGCGCATTGCCCGCACCGTGGGCAGAGGCGCTCGCGCGCCACGCGCTCGCCGATAGGAGCGTCCAGGTGCGCCGCGCCGCACTGGCCGTCGTTGCGCCGACCCTGTCGGACGATGAGGCGCGACCACTCCTCGAAGCCGCGCTGCTCGACACCCACACGACTGCGCGCTGGCAAGCGCGGATCCTCGTGCTCGCGCGCGGACCGTTCGACTTGGCGGGCTTCTATCGCCGTGTTCTGTCGAGTGCCAACCAACCGGTCCTGGTACGGGGCGCGCTGCTCGGTCTCGGCGAGTCGGGCACCGCCGAGGATGTCGCCCGCGTCGTGCCGTTCTTGTCCGCGGATCGGCTGCGTGTCCGCTGCGCTGCCTTGCACGCGCGCGCGGATCTCGAGCCACTCGCCTCGACCGAGGCGTATCTCGCGGCCCTTCGGTCGGTAGAGCCGGGCCTGTCGCGAGAGGCACGTCGCGCGTTGGAGCCGCGCCTCGACCACGTCCCCGTGGAAATCCTTCACGCGCTCGTAGTCGACCACCCCCTGCCGGCGCACACTCGGCGCAATGCCCTTTCGCTCGCGAACGGCAAGTCCAAGTGGGAGAGACTGCCGGTACTCCTCGATGGGTGCGCCGATTCGGACGAGATGGTCGCGAAGATGGCGTCGCTGCTCGTGGACGGCTGGTGTGCCCGTTACAACCGCAGCTTCCTCCAACCGACCCCAGCGCAGGTCGCGCTCGCTTCGGCTTCGTATGCTCGCGTGGCTCGCCGACTCAGCGCGCGCAGCCGGCCAGAGATTGGGCACATCCTCGGCGTCCTCGGCCGCGGGTAGCCGTCTGACTGACGCTCTCAGCTACTTTACGGATGTTAGCCATAGTCATCAGCTGCTGCATCGCGGTCAGGTCACGACCACGAACGACCGCGTTCGAACCCTTGGGACAACACGCGGCTACAGCCGGTGTTCGCGCGCGCCTGCGAGCCGGCGGACCTTGCTAGAGCCCTTCGCTTTGACGAGCTGCTGGACGCGCTGGTGCGAGACACCCAGGACGGCGCCGGCGTCGCGAACGCTCATCGTCGCGATGAGTTTGCGGGCGGCCTGCTCCTTTGCTTTCGCCATGCGCGCGAGGGAGCGCTCGGCGTCTCGGGTCACAGCTTCGACCTTCATCACGAACTTACGCACGACGGGAGGGAGCTTGATGTCGTCGGCGATCTCAGCAGTGTCCGCGTCATCGACGAAGAGAGAGAGAGCTTCGCGCACTCTGTTCCTGGCCTGAGAGATACTCCGCCCCTGAGAATGGACCCCCTGGAGCTCCTTGATGCGGACGGTCCACCACCCATCGTCCTCATGCGTGTAGGTCGCCGTGTACTTCGCCATTTGGATTACTTCCCTTTCTTCAGCCAATCTTTGCCAAGGCACGGTTCGAGGTCCCTTTCGATGGCCCTCAGCAGACCCTTGCCCAAGTCTTCGCCCGCATGGACGGGCACGGTTGTCCTACATTCGCCGCACCTCATGCTGACGTGAGAGCCCTTTTGCCTCAGCTCCTCACACCCCAAGCCCTTCAGCATTCGAATGAGGCTTTTCCCGGTCAAGAGATCCTAGATTGTGGGGCGAAAACTGTGGCCCGTCAAGTCGCACTAGACACTTATCTGTCTAGCTGTAGTTGACAGTACTGGGCAGTGTCGTCACTCACCGGCGGGGCCAGGCCCAAGGCTTGGCCGCCGGTGAAAGCAGGGCGAAGGCGGAGTGCGCCTACGCCACAAAGTTGTCTTCGTGGGCGCTCACCTCCGATGGCACGCACGCCTTCGATCTAGAGAAGGTCGGTAGCCTGCACGATCTCGTGAGCTGCTCCGGTCGGGGGCTCGAGCGAAAGGGCGATTGGTGCGTAGTCCAGCCCGAGCACGGCAGGCCCTACCGTTGGCGAGTCGCGGCAAGCGAGGGCGATCGATAGGTCGCGCCAAGCGTCGCGTGGAGTGGCTAAGGCGCCGATCGGAGATTACCTGATCAAGCGGCACGGCGGATTGACGTCTACAAAGAGTAATTCCAGTCGCCGTGAAGACGATCGCGGTCGATGTTGAGACGGTGGACGCGCTGCTGTTCATCCTCGGTGGCGGTAGCCCCTTGGTCGGCCGTGCGAAGTGCCAGCTTCCGCCCGCCAGCCTAGGCTGTAACCGCCGCGCGCGTCCTGCAAGGCGATCCTAGAGGAAAGGCAACGCCGCTGACCTAGTCCACGAGAACAATCTCGAGGACGACATGAAGGCGCTTGCGCACAAGACCTGGACGCCTTCAGCACCCTCGCCCGACACCCGCTACCCGAGAGCCCGTCAGGAGCAGGACAACCGTAGGGTCGCGCCAAGAGTCGTGCGTGGAGTGGCTAAGTCCTTCCAGACGCTGCCGATAAGGGTCGCGGTCCACACGTATTCAACACACGTTCGACCGATTCGTGCAGCGCCGCCGACTTTTCAGGCCGGTGCCGACAAGGAAGCCGTGGATTCCGGAACTCATCGGTCTCCCTGCATCTCCCTGCTCGGTTTTTTCGTCTCGGCCGATAACGCCGGGCGAGCTCGTTGCGAGAACGGATCACGAGGGGCGGTTTGACCTGGCCGCTGGGCCAGAGCCGCTACTCGCAACCAGACAGGACGAAGGACTTCAAGACATGCAAGCCACCAGCGACGCCAAGGCACCTGCCACGAGGACTCGTGACGAGCGCATCAAGGCTCACCTGGATCTGGTCAAGGCGATAGCCGGGGGCATCCGAGCCCAGCCTCTGGGGAGGGGCATGGAGCTGGACGACCTCGTCGCGTACGGCGCGATAGGCCTCGTCGAGGCGGCCACGCGGTTCGAGGAGAGGGGCGTGCCGTTTTCCGCCTTCGCGCGCCGGCGGATTTACGGCGCGATCGTCGATGGCATCCGCACGCAACACTGGTTCGGCCGCCGGGCCGACCGCCGTCTTAGAATCGATCGCGTCGGTCACGATTGGCAGGTCGCGATCGCCGCCGGCGATCAGGCCCACAACGACGTCCGGCGGAACGGCCGCCCGATGGTCTGTCCTCCGACCGAGACGGAGGACGTCAACACGCAGGTCGCCGTCGCGCTGTGCGGCTTACCCGTGCTCGAACGGCGGGTCGTCGAGCTCCATCACTACCAGGAGAAGACGATCACCCAGGCGGCGAAGGAGCTGAGGATCGGCCGTCCCCGGGCGTCACGCCTTCATGCCCGCGCGCTCGTCAGCCTCCGCGCCGCTCTGGAGGGAAAATTCCTTCTCCTACCGCCCGAACGGAGAAACGCCCGCTTGGAGCTGGACCGACGTGAGGGTGTGTCGCGCGGCTTCGCCGCCCACGATCCGCAGGGCGGGACGATCGGCGAAGGAGTTGCCAGGTGACGCTAGAGGACCTCCTTCATAGGTTGGTCCGCGAATTCGTTCAGGAGGAGCTGCGCGGGTTGACCATCGCAGGCGTGCCCGGTTCACCGGCGAACGATCCTGGTCACACACGCGACTCGCCGATGACGACCGCCCAAGCGGCGCGTTATTGCGGTTTCAAGACGACGGCCGCGATCCGCAAGGCACACCTCGAAGGTCGCCTCGTTCCGCTCGGACGGCGGGGCGGTTCAGGCACGTATATGTGGTCACGGGAAGCGCTCGATGCGTTCTTGGCCGGCGCACGCGGTGGTATCGTTCGTGTCGGACGTCCAGGTGCGCCTCCACAGAACGCTGGAGGACATCATGGAAAAAAACGGCAAGTGGATCATGCGATGGAGATACGCCATAGCGCCGAAACCGGTGAAGCCGGGGGTGTGGCGCCGGAAGGAGGGAGGCTTTCTAGTACGCGGTCGAGCCGTCGACCGTCGAACGGGAAAGCTGCGAGCAATCTTGAAGACGGTGGACGGTGGGAGCGCGTCGGAAGCCTATCGGTTCCTGCAGGAAGAGGTCGAGAAGGTCAGGGGTGGAGAAGTGCGAGGCGAGATGGTGAGGATCCGCTTCGGCGAATACGCCGCGTCGCTTTTCGAAAGAAAGGTGACGAAGGGGAAAATCCGGTCGGCGAAGACGCGGGAGAAGTGGGAGTCGGTACTCCGGCTCCACCTGCTTCCCGCGTTCGGTGACCATTTCCTCGACGGGATTCGGCGAGCAGACTTCGAAGCCTGGCTGGAGGCGATGGGGAGAAGGGTGCGGTCGGGCGACTATTCGCCGGTGACGGTCAACAACTGGCTCGACATCTTGCGGGTGGTCATCACGAGCGCGGTCGCCGAGCACGAGCTACCGCGGAATCCGATCGCCGGCATCGAGGACATCGACACCAGCACGCACTTCACCTACAGCGAGGAGCAGCCGAACTCGCTGTTGGTAGAGGAGGTGCCGTTGTTCCTCGGCGGAATCCGGCGCCTCTACCCGCAGCACTTCGGGATGGTGGCGCTGGGGTTCGCGACCGGTCTGCGGCCTTCGAGTCTCAGGCCGTTGCGGCGGCGGGGTCACGAGGCGGATGTGCGGTGGGAGGAGGGGGTGGTGCTCGTGCGGCGATCGCACACGCGGCACGACGAGGTGATGGAGGCGACCAAGCAGAAGACGCGATACCGGATCACTTTGCCCGACGACCTGATGGCAATCCTCAGGTGGCACGTCGACCGACTGCCGCCTGGGCCGATGCGCGACTCGGAGTTGCTGTTTCCGTCAGAGACGGGCGGCTTCCGATCGGCGTCGGCGCTGGACAAGCCGTTCAGGGAAGTGGGCGAGGCGATCAACCTCCGGAAGCGAATCACCCCAAGGGCGATGCGGCGTACCTTCCAGGATCTCGCTCGCAACGCCGACATCGAGACCGTCGTCCGGCAGAAGATCTGCGGTCACGCCACACAGGAGATGTCTGACCTCTACAGCACGGTTCCCCAAAAGGAGATTCAGGCGGCTGTCGGGGCGGTCATCTCGCTCGCAAAGTACCGCGAGCTCCTTCGGGATGGTGCGTCGTGGTGTGAAAGTGGTGTGAAAGCCGGAGAAACCGAAACGGCCACCCGGGAAAGTCTCCCAAGTGGCCGTTTTTCTGTGGGCGTTGAAGGGATTGAACCTTCGGCTTCCACCGTGTGAAGGTGGCACTCTTCCGCTGAGTTAAACGCCCGAGAGGATCTTTGCTAGCGCGCGCCCGGCGCGCTGTCAACCGCGCGGGGCGCTGGGCTAGCGGCGGCTCGGACGCGGGCCGCCGAGCTGACCGGGCGCGACGCCGGGTTGCCCGGCGTTGCCGGCCGGCGCGCCCGGGAACGCGCGCGGTTGCGCGCCGGGTGCCGGGTTGCCGAGCGCGCGCGGCTGCTGCGCTGGCCGCGCCTGCGCCGGTTGCGGCGCGTACCCGCGCGGCGGCGCCGGCGACGACGGCGCGGGTTCGGCTCCCGGACGTGCGGGCTGCGCGCCCTGGCGTCCGGGAGCGTACGGCGCGCCTTGCGGCGGGGGCGCGAACGCGCCGCCCTGATGCCCGGGCGCGTGCGTCCGGCTCTGCGCTCCGGGCGTCGTGAATTTTCCGACGAAGAATCACTGGCGTTCGCCTTCCCGTCTCGCCGACATCGAACGAGGCCTCGATTACTTCGTCGAGCACTACGCCCGGTGGGGGATCACCAGTATTGCCTTTCCGCCTCTCGGATGTGGAAACGGTGGCTTGGACTGGTCCGAAGTCGGGCCGATGATCTACGGCAAGTTGCACCGGTTACCGATCTCCATTGAGGTCTATGCGCCGTACGGCACGCCTAAGCACGAGGTGACCGAGGAGTTTCTCGCGGGACCATCGCAGTTGAGTCTGGAAGGAAAGGGCCGAAAACACGAAAAGATGAACCCGGAGTGGGTCGTCCTGGTCGAAGTCCTGCGGGAGCTCGGCGCTCAGCCTTACGCTCCGCCGGTCGGTCGAGTCATCTTTCAGAAGATCTGCTACATGCTAACCGAGATGGGTCTGAAGACGGGATTCGAATTCGGCAGGGGAAGCTACGGCCCCTTCGCAAACGAGGTTAAAGTCGCTCTGAACGACTTAGCCAACCGCAACTGGCTCCATGAAGATCAACTCGGTCAGATGATTGCGTTACGTGTGGGCCAGCAATATGAGAGCGACCGCGTAAAGTTTTCCGAGGTGCTACGGACTCACGCCCGTAAGGTCGCGAAGACGGTCGATCTCTTCAGCCGGATCAAGAACAGTGAACAGGCTGAAGAGTTGATCACGGTGCTGTACGCGAGCAGGGAATTGAAGAAGACTCACCCGAGCGAAGAGATCGCCGAGCAGCAGGTCTATGATTTCGTGCTCAGCTGGAAAAAGACTTGGCGGAAGGAACCGAAGCAGCAGGCCGTAGCCGGAGCGATTCGGAATCTGGTCTTGCTGGGCTGGATGAAACTGCGGTTCAGCGAAAGTCTGCCTGAGGCCGTGTGATCGGGCACCGGCGCGTAGCCGTTCAGGACGTGGGAAAGACGACTCGCTGGATTCGGATCGCCGGTGAGAGCGTCCACCCTTTTTGCGAGATGCTCGGACGTCGGTTCTGCTGCTGACCTGACCCCGACCTAAGGCGGCGCGCGTAAATTATCTATACGAGTGCAAGCAACTGTGATCTTCTGCGTGTGTGAAGCGAGACGAGGATATGGAGGCCGCCATCGTGGCGAAGTTTGCGGTTGTAGCCCCCGTGCTCAACGAGCGTGCCCG
>WNGA01002112.1_pt1 | contig 56776 bp, 62 predicted proteins | sample 5400061 | NCBI WGS metagenome assembly WNGA01 (sample SAMN13153366, study PRJNA577476) | soil metagenome | isolation source: 100 cm soil or saprolite under grassland replicate 2 | place: USA:California | collected 2016-06-15
GGCTTCCCATTGTGCGGCGTCCGCGTCTCCTTTGGAATCGATTGCGTTGAGGCTACTTCTGCGCAGCGCCGGCAGGCGCGGCCACCGGGAACTGCGCCGCCGCGCCGAAGTGGGCGATGATGTCGAGCGCGAGGTTGGGGTACTTCGCTTTCAGCTTCGCCTCGAGCTCGTCGGGCGTCTTCGACGCGGCCAGCAGCTCGTCGAAGGTCTTGAGATAGGCGCGCGTCGCCGCGATGCCGGAGGCGTCGTCCTTCAGCTTGGGGTCCTTGTGCCCCGCAACGACCGTCGTCGCACCCAGCGCCTGCAGCTCGTCGAGGGTCTTCATCCATGCTTGCCGGGTGGTGGCGTTGGTTTCGGCGGTCCAGGGATGGACGCCCTGGTAGACGATGTCGCCGGCGATGACGGTCTTCGTCGACGGGATCCAGACGTAGGAATTCTCGGGTGAGTCGCCCTGGATCATGCCGTGGATCTCCAGGGTCTGCCCCTCTAGGGTCAGCGTCTTGTCCTTGATCGGCGTCGGGATGACCGGCGTCGCGGTCAGGTTGGCGCCGTACATCGGCCCCCATTGCTTGACCTTCCCCTTCCAGGTCTTCTTGATCTCCGCGACGGTCTCCGGCGTCGCCACAACCTTCGCCTTCGGAAACGCCTGCTTGATTGCGACCAGACCGAAGTAGTGGTCGGGGTGCCAGTGGGTCACGTAGACGATGGTGAGGTTCTTCTTGCTGTCGAGGACGGCAGCGACGACCCGGTGCGCGTCGGCGAGCGTGAACGCACCATCGACGAGGATCGCGTCCTTGTCCCCCGTCACCAGCGTCGAGGTGACCATGAACCCAGGCTGCGATCCCACCAGTACCTGCGTCGACAGCTGGGCTTGCGCGCGGGCGTCGCGCGCGACGGCGAAAGACGTGACGGCAACGACGGCCAGAAGAACCGACGACTTCGAGAACGTGCGCATGGGCAGCCTCCAGTTGGAAAGCCGCTGTGATGCCACGAATCTCGTCCGCTGACCACATGCGTGACGGCGCTGAACGAAGTGATCCATCACCGCCCGAGCGGGACCTTCCGCGATCAGTCTCGCTTTCGTCGGCGCTTGTCTTTGTCGAACCAATCATCGAAGCTCCAGGCCTCGCCGCGGGCGGCACGATCGCGAAGGTCTTTGTTGCGCGCGGCTCGGGTGCGCTTGATCGGGCCCAGCCAGGCCAGCACCGCCGCTTCCGATGTGAAGTGGGGGATGAATGGCGCCAGGCCGACAAACAGCGCAAACAGGACCGTTCCACCGACGACGATCGGGATCAGGTGGCGTCCCACGAGAGGAATGCCCCAAAAACGGAGCGGCCGATCCGGAAACATCATCCCCCACGCCACGATGACGCCGACCAGTACCGGCCAGCTGCCCCCATACACCCCCATGGTCACCGCCTGCCACCCCAGACCTACGAGACAGGTCACGATCGCCGCGATGACCGCCAGGCCAAAGTAGCCGGCCAGAAAAGCGCGCCGGCCCAGGGTACGCGCTACTTCGCTGCCGAACCAATAGAGGGTCAAACAGTCGAACACCAAAGCCAGCGGGCTCATCTCATAGAACACCCAGGTGACCAGACGCCAAACCTGCCCCCGAAAGACGGCGGAGACCATCAGCAGGCCGTTCAGCAGGATCGGCGCGCCGCTACGTGCGCTCACCGCCGTCGCGATCGACACCAGCGCGGTGACGGCGATCAACCAGCGAACGGCACGGGGTATCTGCGCAAGCCTCGAACCCAATGGAAGGGGACGTGCCATCACCGAGACGATAGGGATCGACGCCCCGTTGCGGAATAGCTCATTCGTCGTTGGCCTTGGCCGCTGGCCTCGCTGTCAGCGCCCGCTTCAGGAACGCCAGCGTGCGGCGTTTGCCGGGGTAACCCTCGAGTCGGCGGGTGTCGTTCTTCAGCCCATGAACCACGATCAGCGTCGGCAGCCCGTCTACCGTGTGTTCGTCGCGCAGCGCGACCGACGCCACGCCATGGTCCTCGTCGGGCACTCGCACGGGAAGATAGCTGGCGCTGATGAAGCTCGCGGCCTCGGGATCCGCGAACAGTTCCTTTTCCATCTGACGGCAGGGACCGCACCAGCTCGCCGAGAAGTCGTAGTCCTCCCGCACGTCGTTACGGAGCCGCACGTAGCCCAGCGCCAGCGCGATGGGCGGGAAGACCACCCAGGTCGCGACAAGCGCCGCCACGACACCGAGCACGACCCCGCTCCAGTGCGTCATCCGCGACGATTGTAGTTGTGGAGGGGCTGGGAGTCGAACCTGCGAGAAGTTCGAACCTCATGACTGCGCCGGGGACGGACGGGATCGCGCAGACAATCGGCACGGTCTTGCACGCCGCCCACGTCGTCGCCTCGTCTCTGGGCCACGAGTCGTTCTCGACCACGGTCGTTGCTCGCGCCGAGATGTACTGGCCGGCTTAGGCGTCGGCTAGTTCTCTTTCAGGCTCACGAGCGTGACATTGATGGGTGTCGAGGCCGGGCCGCCCGGAACGATCATCTGGATGGTATCGAACGGCTGCTTCGAGTAGGCGGTTCCGGTCGCCGGGTCCCAGCAGGCGGTGTTGAACATCGTGTACGGGATGGTGACCGGGCTGGGACCGGTGATCTGGTAACACCAGGACGTCGAGGGGGTCAGGAGTGCCACGCGCAGCGGCTGGCTTCCCGTGGTGGCTGTGAACGTCACGGTTAGGCTGGTGCCCGTCGGCGTGATGGTCGTGTTGGCGGACGAGCCCACATCCTGGCCGACGTTGAAGCCGAGGAACGCCACCCCCGCGAAGTTGTTGGCCTGCGTGGAGGGCCCGACGGTACCGGACATCCTCAGCACGCACGGCGTCCCGCAGCTGCTGAAGTTCGCCGGGGTGATCGCGCTGCCCGGGTCGCCTCCCGCGTATGCGTGGCCGTGCCAGCACTTGCCGCCGGCGGCGGGCGCGGTGACGAACCCGGCGCTGGTCGTCGCGAACACGGCGCCGCACGCGTTGGTCGGCATGCAGGTCCCGTTCACGCACGAGCTGTTCGACGCGCACGGGCGATTGCAGCCGCCGCAGTGGGTGTTGCTGGTGTTGACGTCGACGCACGCGGTGCCGCAGAACATCTGGCCGGCGACGGAACAGCCACAGGTGCCGTTGACGCAGGCCGTGGCGCCGGTCGGGCACGCGTTGCAGCCACCACAGTGGGCGATTGTGCCGTCGCCGCTCGCCGGGATGCAGGCGCCGCCGGTGCACATGATCTGGCCACTGGGACACAGCGGCGTGCTGCCACCCGTACCACCTGCGCCGGCCGTGTTGCCGGCGCCGCCGGTTCCTGCAACATTGCCGGCGCCGCCCCTTCCGGCAGCGTTGCCGACCCCGCCGGTTCCCGCAACATTGCCGGCGCCGCCCCTTCCGGCAGCGTTGCCGGCCCCGCCGGTTCCCGCGGTGTTGCCGGTGCCGCCCGTTCCCGCGCTGCCACCGGCGGCACCGCCCCTTCCTGCGGGGTTACCGGTACCGCCCCTCCCTGCGGAATCGCAAGGTGTGCACCGAAAGCCTCCGGTCGGACATACGGGGACGGCGCCTCCGTCGCACCGTGGCTCATCACTGCCGCCCATGCCGCCGACGCCTGCTGCTCCGCCCTGGCTGGCCCCGGCGCCCCCGCCGGTCCCCGATCTTCCCGTCAGCGCGTCGTAATCGTGCGTGCAGCTGCACACGAGGGCGGCGAACACGAAAGCGCGCGCGGCACGCATGCTCAAAACCGCCACAGCGCGGAGACGCCCGCCTCGCGCGTGTTGACGACGATGGCGACTCCGGTTCCCGCCGCCACCACCCCGGTGGCGATCCAGAGCGCGGTCGTCAGCTTGTCGCGCGAGCGCACGCCATCGATGTCACCCGCGGCACACCCCGCGGTCGTCCCTCCGCAGGTGGAGGCGAGCTCGTCGTAGCGGCTGGACGCCGAGACGCCCGACACGATCGCCGCAGCGGTCAGACCAGCGGTCGCAACCAGCCCGGTGAGCGGCATCCATCCCGGCAGCGGCGTGCTCTGCGCCGCCGGGGCCGGGGCGGGCGGCGCGACGACAACGGGCACGTCGGCGGAGGCAGCAGGGGCGCCCATCACCGACGGCGCAGTTTCAGGTGACGACGCCCGCGCCGGCGCTGCGGGCGGTGGCGCCGAGATCGCGGGCGACGGCTGCGCGGGGGCGGGCGGCGCGGTGGCCGGGGCCGCCGGACTCGGCGTGTCGGCCGCGTGGAGCTCGCTCAGCTGCTTCTCCGCGATCTCGCGGTTCGGGCTGTTTGGCTGCTCGCGGAGATAGGTCTTGTAGAAGCGGACCGCCTCGTTGGCGTGGCCTGCTTGCCGGTGCGCCTGCGCGAGGTTGAACAGCAGCGCGGGATCGCCCGACAGCTGGTACGCCTTCTCGAACTGGGCGACCGCCTCGTCCCAGCGACTGAGGTTGTACGCCCGGCGGCCGTTCTCGGTAGCCTCACGCGCCGCCTGCGTCTTGGACTGCGCGCTCCCGGGGGCGGGCCAGAGCAACATCGTCACCACCGCCGCAGCCGCGAATACTCTAACCCGATCCAACGCGACCGGATGCTAGCGCGGCGCGACGGCCCCCGTCCAGCCGCGGCGCAGGCGCTCGCTATCATGCCGAAGCTCCGGGCTCATCTCGTGGTTGCGCGCGAGCAGCTCCTTCAGGCCGCGCCCGGCGCGCCGGACGCCCCAGCCGGCATCGCGGCGGGCGTGAGCTGGGCGCAGGTTCGGCTCCATCGAGCTGTTCGATACGACGGCGGAAGGAAACGCGGTCGTGGCGAGCCAGTTGCTCGCCGAGCGACGCGACGTGGACATGCGCGTCGTACACCGCCTCCTGCAGCCGCACCGGCAGCAAGGTTCGAGCCGCCGACGGCGGCCGAGCTCGCTCCGGTTGGGCGATCGTGAAACTGACGATCGCGATCGATTAGGTTAGGTGCCGCGAGCGTCGACGGCCGCGGCCCGCAGGAATTGACAGACGATCATGATTCGCGAGACGTTCGCCAAGACCGAAAAACGAGGACTGGCGAGCTTGGGTGAAGGCAACTGCAAGAAGGGGCAGACCATGCCGAGCGTGGTTTCAAGGAGGTGCCCGACTTCGTTCGGCCCGGCGACGGGGAATGCGTTTGGGCTGCTCGCCACGCTCGTCCTTCTCGCGTCCTGTGGACCACGCATTCCTGATCCCGACGGCGGCGCCGGTCAGGGGGGTGGGAATGCCGGCGCGGGTGGAAGAGGTGGCAGAGGAGGCACCGGCGCTGTGGGTGGCGCAACCGTCGGGGGCAGAGGTGGAAACGCGGGCACGGGCGTCGCTGGCGCCGCTGCCAACGCCGGCGCCGGTGCCGCTGGAGGAACGGGTGGTGCCGCCGGAAGAGGAGGCAGCGGTCCGGCCGGAGCGGGCGGCGGCACAGCTGGCGCGGCGGGTAGAGCGGGGGGCGGCGGCGCCGCGGGCATCGCGGGCGCGGGCGGCAGCGCGGCCGGTCGAGGCGGAAGCGGTGGCGGGGCGGGTGTCGGGGGCCGAGGTGGAAGCGGTGGCGGAGCGGCCGGCACCAACGGAAATGGCGGTGCGGCCGGTCGAGGTGGAAGCGGTGGCGCGGCGGGCACCGGCGGTGCTGGCGGTGCGGCCGGTCGAGGTGGAAGTGGGGGCGCGGCGGGAGGCGGAGGTGGCGTGGAAGGCATGGCTGGCGCGGGAGACGACGGCGGTGCCGACGGGCCGGCGTGCGTTCCGGAGGTCGCCTGCAGGCCGATCCAACCCTGCAAGACGGGCGTCACGTCGTGCCCGACGGGTGTTCCTCGCTGCGTAGCGACTGGCAATCAGCCCGACGGGACAGCTTGCGGCACGAACGTCTTCTGCGTCGCTGGGCTCTGCGACAACGAAGGCTGCGGGCGCGCTTGCACGCCGACCAACACCTGCCACGTCGGCGCCATCAGCTGCACGACCGGGACATCCATCTGCCAAGACACGGGCACGGGCCTCCCCGACGGCACGATCTGCGGGACCAACCGGACCTGCCAGTCGGGCGCCTGCGTCTCGTGCTCGGATCGCGACGGCGGCTGCTGAGCTGACGTGGCGGTTTCTTGCGGACGGACCCGTGGTTTCTTGCATGACCTACCTGCTCGCGCCGCCCCCGCGGGCCCTTAGATCGCCTGAACGGCGAGTGTGGGATCGAGATGAAGCAGGTCTGTCACGTCCGAGCTGATGACGACACTCCGGGTCGCGCGCGCGATCAGAACGACCGAGGCGTCGACGACATCGGACGTCTTGCGACGGCCGCAGAGGACGCCGGCCGCCTCTGCGAGCACGCGATCGAGTGGGGGAACCTCGGTCGTGGGACCGGAGAGCAAAGCGCGCAGCACGACCTGTCTTGCGCCGTCGCGCCAGACCTGACCGAGAACAGCCGCAGGCACGATGAGGCGGGTTCCTCGTCGCAGGACTTCTCGCAGCAGCGCGCGGATTCTGGAATCCGCGCGCTCGAACGCGATCAGCGCACCCGCGTCTAGGACAACCGCGCCAGGACCTTTTTCGCCCATTTCCGTGCCGATCTGTCGGGCGGCCCGTGCTTCGCATCGAGCGCATCCAACAGCTCTGCCAGCACGTTGCGCCGAAGCTTTTCGTCGACTGCCTCGCTCACCAGGGCGCTGAGCGAAGTCGCGTGGCCCGCCTTGACCTCTTTCTTGGCGGCTTCGAGAACGTCGGCGGGAATCGTGATTGCGACCTTCGCAGCGGTCATACTTTCATCCTACCAATAGCGGCCTGCGAGTCAATCCGAACCACACCGTGGAGCTCACGTTTCACGGCGATGCAGCTCGGGACTGCGTCTCCCGCGACCGTCGCCCAGATCCTACGCGTCCACCGCTTTCCGCTCGCACTCGCCGACCGGCCGCTCGCGACCCTCAGCCCCGGTGAGCGCGTGCGCGCTGCCCTCATCTGCCTCACGCGACGTGAGCCACCGCCCGAGTTGCTGGTGTTGGACGAGCCGACGCAGCACCTGGACTTCGTGGGACTCTCGGCCCTCGAGGCCATTCTGGCGGCCTGGCCCGGAGGCTTGCTGGTGGTCAGCCACGATGCGGAGTTCCTGGATGCCATCGGCGTCTCACGCAGGCTCGACCTATAACTCGATCATGCTGCGAGCGCGGCCGGTCAGCTCTCCGCGGAGGCGCCGGGAGCCGAACGCTCGGCACGCAGGCTCGGAATCTTCGGGCGTCACGCGGATTTGCGACCGAGACTGCGCAGTTAGCGAAGGGTTCGACTCTCCGGCTCGCTCCGTTTCAATCCGAGCCCAACCGTCGAAATCCAAGTCGTCTGACAACAGGCTGACAACGGATCCGCGAGGAAGATCGACGGAGGGTCCTCGTTGTTTGCTGGTGAGAAGCCCTCCCCGGAACGGGCGAGGTCACGGCGCGCTCACCAATAGAGCTCGACAGTAGCCACTGTCTCGTGGCCGTTAAACCCGGCGGCGTTGCCCCCCACCACCAGCACCTTCCCGTCGGGCAGCAGCGTCGCCGTGGGGCTCCGTCGCGGCACCCTCATCGATGCCGCGGCGGTAAACGATCCCGCGACGGGATCGTACAACTCGGCGCTGGCCAGAGGCGTAGGTTCGGTCGCCTGGTTCGACGGATCGCGGCTGTTGGAACCTCCAACGATGAGGATCTTTCCGTCGCTCAGGGTGACAGCCGCGTGGCGGGCTCGCCCAGTGGCGAGAGGACCGGTGGTTGTGAACTTTCCCATGGCCGGATCGTAGACCTCGCTCGCCGCAACCGCCGTCCCCGAGTAGGTACCGCCGGCTGTGACCGAGCCGGTCCAGCCCCCGACGATTAGGACGCGTCCGTCCGACAAGAGGCTGGCCGTGTGGTCGTTCCTGGCGGTTGCGAGCGGTCCGGTGGCGCTGAAGGTTCCGGCAACCGGGTCATACAGCTCCGCGCTGGAGAGGGTCGTGGAGCCGGTTGTGCTCGATGCTCCCCACCCGCCCACCAAGAGAACTTTGCCGGATTTCAGCAGCGTCGCGGTGTGCTGTGCTCGACCCGTCAGCAAGGGCGCGGCGACGGTGAAGGTCGCGGTAGCCGCATCGTAAAGCTCGTTGATCGTGAACGCGGGCGGCACCGCGCCCGCCAGCAGAACGTTGCCGTCCGGCAGCACGGTCGCCGTGTGCCACGACCGTGACTCCGTCGATCCCAGCGCGGTGAACGTGCCCGTCCCGGGATCGTACAGGTCCGCCCGCAGGAGCAGAGGCGTGTTGCTCCAGGGGTAGGACCCCACCATGAGGACCTTGTTGTTATTGAGGAGGGTCGCCGTGTGAGAGACGCGCGCCCGGGTCATGGGACCGGTCGATCTGAAGGTCCGGGAGACGGGATCGAAGAGCACTGCCTGGCGAATCGCCCACGGGTTGATGTAGTCCGGCCAGGCCGAAAACAAAACCCTGCCATCGGGAAGCAGGGTAGCGGTGTGAAAGATCCGAGCCAGATCGCGCGCGTAGAAGGTACCCGTCGCGGGATCGTAAACTTCGACGGAGTTGGGAGCTTCCTGGCCCCCGACCAACAGGACCTTCCCGCTCGACAACGGCACGGCACGGTGGGCCGTCATGACGTTCACCAGCGTTCCTGTGGCGGTGAAGGCGCCGGTCGCGGGATCGAAGACCTCCGCGCTCGACAGAGCCGTATAGGTGGACAGCTGGTTCTGTCCACCGGCGATCACAACCTTCCCATTTGCCAGGATCGTCGCGGTGTGGGCAAAGCGCTGCGTGGCCATCGATCCGGTCAGCGTGAACGTCCCGGTAGTCGGGTCATAGGTCTCCGCGGTGGCGAACTCTCCCTGCCCGGCACTGGTGCTGCCGTTGCCTCTTCCGCCGACGATCAGCACTCGCCCGTCTGTCAGCAGCGTCGCAGTGTGCGTATCCCGCCGCGCGGACAACGCCCCCGTCGTGGAGAAAATCCCCGTCGCCGGGTCATACAGCTCGGTGGTGACGAAGGTCGGCGGGGAAGCAAAGTTGCCGCCCCCGACCACCAGCACCTTGCCATTCTTCAGTTTCGTCGCAGTGTGCCCCACACGGGCGGCGACCATCGCGCCTGTCATGGTGAAGGTCCCGGTGGCCGGATCGTACAGCTCGCAGGTCGCGGTAAGATCGGTGGAACTGTAGCCTCCAGCGATGAACACCTTGCCGTTGTCCAGCAGCGCCGCGGTGTGTTCCCGCCTAGCCGTCACCAGTCCGCCGGTCGGCTGAAACGTGTCGGTCGTAGGGTCGTACAGCTCTGCCGTCATCAACTGCGCGGTGCCGTTCGATCCTCCGGCGATCAGAACCTTGCCGTTCGGCAACAGAGTCGCCGTGTGGCCGTATCTCGCCGAGGCCAGCGCTCCGGTCGCCACAAACGTCTCAGTCACCGGGTCGTACACCTCCGCGCTGGCCGTGGTCTTCGTGGCTGACATGTACATCGCGGAGCCGTCATAGACGACGTACTGGCCGCCTACGATCAGGACGCGGCCATCTGCCAGCGCGGTGACTGTGTGCTTCATCCGAGGCGTGAGCATCGACGGCAGCGCCGTCCACGTCGGTGGTCCTTTCATGCCCGCCTGTCCGCCGGCTCCGGCGCCGCTCCCACCGGCTCCCGCGCCACCGCTGTCCCCCGGTGCACCCCCGTTGGTGCTGCCGCCCGTTGCCGAGCCGCCGCTTGCCGAGTTGCCGCCACCGGCGGTGTTGCCGGCACCGGCTGGCCCGCCTCCCGTGCCGGCCCTCCCGCCGCTCCCCCCCTGTCCCGGTTTGCTATTCCCGCACGCCACGGCCCCGACCAGTAGAGAGGTCACCAGAACAAGGCCGGAGAAACCCAGGAATCGTGGTGATTTCATCAGGAGAAACAATGTTACCGGAGATCCATCGGCAAGACTGGACGCTCGTCGCAGGCGTCGACGACGTCACGTCACTCCATGCGCGAAGGCGTTGCCTTCTGGTCGGTATGCGAGTGGCGGCCGCAATGCCACGACTGTTGTAGTGCTTCGGAACCGGATAAGAACTCCGGTGCCGCGATTGACCACATCGGCGGAGCAAATTGTTTCTGTGGAGGCGCCGGGAGTCGAAGACTTCCATTCACTCCGGCATCTTGCGGGTTTGCACCGGCTCCCGCGCGCTTTCCACAACTTGCGTGAGGTCTGGTTGGTTCGAGTTGGGGCAGGGTTGGGTCTGTTTGGGCAGCGGGTGGGCAAGACGTTCGCGGTGCAGCGTTCGGACGGCGAAACGCGTTGCTCTCAGAAGGCGAACCTCTCGTGGTCTTCTACGGCGTCGAGAACTCGAGTAGACGGGAGGAAAACCTCCAACGCGTGCAGCGTGAACTGGAGCTGTTTCGATATCTATCCGGCCCTCGATTTCCGGGCCTTCGGCCCCCCTTGCCGGGGGCGTGTTTTCGACCTACTGCTGCGCGCCTTGAGCGCGGCTTTGCCACGAAGGCGGTCTCGGGCGTTCTGAGGGTGGACCGACGTGTCGCACGCGAATTCCCACAAGGAGCCACGCCCATGAAGACGCCGAACTCGAGCCACAAGCTGCGGAGCCGCGGTTTCGCCCTCACTCTCGCCTTCTTGGCGCCGGCCCTCGCGGGGCTGTCGGCTTGCGGGGTCGACGAGAAGGGCACGACCGAGGCGACCGAGGAAGCCCTCATCATTCCGCCCGACCCCACCCCCATCTTCGAGCAGTGCAATGCCAAGTCCCCCGACGCAACGGGGACCAGAAGAACGTTCACAACGCTGCATGCCCCGACGAAGTACGGCGCCACCGGGTGCCCGAAGGCCTACGTCATCGACGCCGCGGCGCCCGCCTTGGATCCCACCAGCGAGCAGACCGAGCTGCATTGGTCGGACCCGTGGCTCCGGAACGAGGTGCAGTGCACGGGCGGCAAGCTGAAGCTGGTGCTGATGAGCAAGGCGCCCGGGGAGTTCCTCGCGCGGACCGAAGGGACCTTCGAGGCGCCGCTGGTGTGGGACGCCGCCCGGCAAGAGTGCCTGTACACGAGGATCCGCGTCGCGCGCCGGGTACCGCTGGCCGGCAGCACGGATCCGGAGACCTGGAAGGTCCTGACGTTGCGGGAGCAGAATGCCGGGGGGCAGTGGCTGGGGATCACCAGCAAGTCGGTTGCCAACTTCAATGGGCGAACCCTGCGATTTGTCGCGAGTGCGTTGACGCCGGCGGGAAGCACGCAGCCGATGAATCTGTTGCTGTACTGAGGTTGGAGCGGCCTTTGCTGGCCGGGAGACGGGGGGCCAGGAGTTGACGGAGCGCCCTGATTACGATGGGCGGCGTCGGCTGGGCGCTCTACTCGAAGTTCTTCGGCGGCGTCGTCCGCGGCTGGACGACGATCATGATCCTGGTCGGCATCGGCTCGTCCGCGCAGCTCTTGATGACCGAATCTACGAAGAGGTGAAGCGCCGCCCGCTCTACGTGGTGGAGAGCGAGATCAACCTGCCCGCCGCACGCGAGCGTTCACAGCCCCCCGGCTGACGCTGCGACCGGCGTCACAGCGACGGGCGCCCGCCCGGGATATCATGCCGGCATGCGAATCCAGACGATCGGCATGGTGTTCTCGCTGGTGTTCATGGCGTCGGCGTGCGGTGGAAACGATACAGGGAGCAGCAGCGGCGCCTCCGGCCTCGAGGGGTCGAAGAAGCTCGTCGATCTCAGCGACACGGAGAGCGGGCAGCTCTGTGACTGGGCGGTCGGCAAGATTGGCAGCTACGGGACGCCGAGCCGGTGCACCGACCCGCTGACCTTGTTCGTCTACGCTGATCAGGCCGCCTGCATCGCGGACGGGGTCGATGCGACCGACCCCGACTGCACGGCGACCGTGGCCCAGATGGAGGCCTGCGTGAACGCGCTGCCCGTGTGCGCGACGCTGACCGAGGTCGCCAGTGTGCCCGCCTGCGCCGCCGTGCTGGAGAAGTGCTGACGCCTCGGCGAATTGAATGCGCAAGACTTTCGAGAGGCAGGGACAGCGATCGAGGCGAACCAGATCGGCCTGGAGCCGAATCACCCGTCGCTTCTCGCGATCGAGAACCTCCTCGTTCAGGTGTTGCTGCGCCATCTAAACCCGAGATAGGGACGCATGGGAATGTCGTCGACGGTCAACCCCAACTCGCTGCGAAGCCTGGCGCGTTCGGGTTCACTGGAGCCCGCGCCAGCATACTGGCGGGCCAGCTCGCGTAGTTGGTCTCGACGTAGAACGCCGTGGAGCCAGCGCCTCGATCGCTCGTCGCCTCGAAGGAGAATCGCCCGGACGATGGCATACCGATCGTTGGGCTCCGACCATCGTAGCGCCGCCGCGTCGTAGCTCTTGAGGAGCCGCCGAACTTCGATCGGCGCATCACTACCGGTGGTAATCGTCCGGCTGCGCGCCCAACGCGCGTCTGCGGCCCGTTGCGCCAAGGCGCGTCGTTCCGACGCCGAGAGCGCCGCCGCTCGGGCCGTTCCCGCGATACGGGCGATTTCACGACGTCGCGTCGCCGAGAGCGCTCGCGCGCGGGCGGCACCGCCTTTGGCGCCGCCAAGTCGCCCAAGCGCGACGGCATGCGGATTCTTCATGTCGCCATCCTAACATATCCGATCAAGTTAGCATGCGCCGACATCAAGCCGGATGAGGTGCCGTCGGTACCAGGCGTGTGATGGGCTCCCAGGCGAGGACACTGCCCCACTCGGTCGTGCTGCCGTCGTCGCCGCGTTCGTACCAGCGACCCCCCACCCGCGGTTCGACGACCGCGTCGATGGCTTTCGCCTTCCCGATCTTGTAGTCGCCGAGAGGCCACCACGTACCCATCTTCTCGGTGAACACCCGCCACGCCACCGCGGGTGGCGCCTTCACGATCACCGTCTTCCGCACGCTGTTCGGATCGAAATCCCCGGTTGTCGCCTGTTCTGTCGTCATTGTTTCCTCTCTTTCGTCGCTTCTCGCTCGGCTGCTTTCTTGAAGGCAGCGAGCGTCTTGTCCCAGAATCCGTCGAGCCATTCGCGCACCGCCGCGATCCCTCTCTGGTCGACGGCGTAGAGCCGCCGCGTCCCCTCGGCGCGGTCCGTGACGAGCCGGGCCGCCTTCAGCACAGCCAGGTGTTGAGAGACCGCCGGTCGGCTCACGTCCATGCCGTCGGCGATCTCGCCGACAGAGCGAGCCCCGTTACTAACGGAACCGCAGGTCAAGGTTTATCGTTTACGGGCGCTCCGCGTACTCGTCTCGATAGCGGGCCCGATCCGGGGTGCCGGCCTCCGGGCGTCGCCGGTCGTCGTCGTTCCGGCTTATCAAGCCGAGAATTCACGCAGCGGAGCGATCCCAATTGTCGCGAACGACATCGGCTCGAGGTCACCGGCTACTGCGAAACCCATTCCCTCGCGCATCAAATGCCCAGCGGGCTCGCCCCTCGATGAACTCCGCGCGCCGCCGATTCGCACGTCGGTGAGGACAAGTCGCTCGAACGCGATCGACCCCGTCGACTCCTTCGCGGTCGAATCGGAAGCCGTTCATTCTGGTCCCGGCACCGAACGGAATGAGCGGAAGGCCGCTCCGAACCGGGCGAACGCTCAAACAGCGTGCGCGCGGGCCGCTCACGCGCCACCGAGAATGCAGTCGAACGTCTGCGGTCCCACGTCGCGGCACACGCCCGGGAGCGAGCAGCCGAACGCGGAGATGATGCACGCGGCGCATGACGGGGCCTGGTTGCCGCACGCGTCGGGTACGACGGTGCACGTGGGCGCCAGCGTGGGCTCGCCGATCCCGCCGTCGACGGGGAAGCCGCCGTACTGGCCGAGCCTGACGCAGATCTCGCCGGTTAGGCAGCGATGATCGCCACAGGCGACGCCGCACGTTCCCGAGCTCGAGGCGCACGACCAGATTCCTTGCACTCCCGAGCCCCCCGGGCCGCACGTGCAGCGCCGTCGCGCGCCCGCGCCGTCGCACGCTTCGCAGGCGGTATCGTAGTGCGGGTCGCAGGTGCCCGTGGGTCCGCAACCGTTCGATCCGCACGCTCCTCGGCTGCCGCAGCTCCAGCGTCCGACGCCGGCGCTGTCCATGTAGCAGCTGCACGCGAGCTTCTTGGTCCCGCCGTTTCCGCACCCTGTGCAGTACGTGCCGAGCTGACATGTTCCGCTGCAGCCAGTCGACTGTCCGCCTCCGGTACCGCCCGTGCCGGCCGTGCTGCCGCCGCCACCCGTCGTCCCACCACTGCCCGTCGTGCCGGCCCCGCCGTTCGAGCCGCCCCCGCCGGTCACGCCCCCTCCTCCGGTCGTGCCGTCGCGTCCGCTCATCCCGCCCGCGCCGCCGCCGGCGGTCCCACTCGCGGTCGTGCCTGCGGTCCCGCTCGCACCGCCGCCGGCGCTTCCACTCGGACCGGTCCCGGCGCTCCCGCTCACGCCGCCCGATCCCGCGTGCCCGCCGGCGCCGGCGGTGCCGCTCGCGTCGGCGGACGCGCCCGAGGAATTGCATCCGGCCGCGATCAGTACGATCGCGATCAGGAGCACCGCGGAGGAACGCGCGATGGTCGTCACTTGGTGTCACACGCGACATTCGCGGCCGTGCAGAACTTGCCCGCGGTGTTTCCCGACGCCCCCATTTGGCACATCGGCAGAGTCGGATCGGTACAGGCGGCGCTGTCCGCGCACATCGTCGTGCACGCGGCGAAGACCTGGTTGTGATTGGAGCAGCTGAAACAGGTCGTTCCTGTTCCGCATGGCTTTCCACAGTCGGGCACGAACGTCGTGCACTTGCCCTGCAGGCACGTCACGCCGGCTTGCTCGTTGAAGCGCAACCGCGATCCGTCATCGGCCGTCGGTTGTTGCGCCGCGCACCCGCAGGCGGGATAGGTCGCGTCGCACGCTGCTTCGAGTGTTTGGAACTGCGTCTTCGCGGAGTTGTTGAAGCCGATGAACTGCAACTGTCCGCAGCAGCTGCTGGTGTGCGTGCCCGCGAAGCAATCCGTCGCCGTGGTGCAGGAGCGATCAAGGGCCAGCACCGCCTGGCACGGCGACGTCGTTCCTCCCGCGCCGCCGCTGCCGGTCGAACCGCCGGTGCCGCCGGCCCCGCTCGCGCCCGCGTTGCCGCCCGCGCCGCTGCCGCCGCGACCCGCGGCCCCGCCGGCTCCGCCTGTGCCCGTCGTGCCGCCTCCTCCTTGGCATTGAATGACGCAGATACCGTTGCAGTACACCTGCCCGGGGATGCAGAAGCCAGGGCAGGGAGCGCCGTTGACGCAATTGATGCCGCCGCCAGCGCCACCGCGCCCGCCCGTAGCCGTGGACCCGCCGGTGCCCGCCACGCCGACGGAGCCGCCTCGACCGGAGCCGGCGTTGCCGCCGCTGCCGCCATGACCTCCGGCTCCAGCGATGCTACCGGCGCTTCCGGTGCTGCCTCCGCCGGTTCCCGTCGTCCCCGCGGTTCCCGACCCCGCCGCGCCCGAGGCACCAGCCGACCCAGTCGCGCCGCCGGCACCGTTGCCTGCGTGTCCGCTCTGCCCCGAGGTGCCCGCGTCCGCGTCACCACCGGCGCCGTTGACGCTGCCGCAGCCGCCGGCGATCGCGATCGTCAGCGTGACGGTCGTGGCCAGCTGGCCCGCGCGCACGAATAAGAAGGAGCGGCAGGAGGTGGCGCGCTCTCGCGTGGCGGTGTTCTCTTCCGCGGTCAGGCCGACTGACATATGACTTCTCCGTTGCTAATGAGGCCGCATCCTCCGCCGCTCTGACAGACGTTCGACGGAAGGCACGAGCACGTGACTGTTGCGCCGCACGATGCAGGGCGCGTCGTGCAGAAGGGAGCGGGAGGCGTGCATGGCGGTTCCTCACAACCAGGGCCAGGTGTCGGCGCTCGGTTGCAGAAGGATCGAAGCGTCCACCCACTCGGACACTGGCCGCCGTCGGGAACCGCAATGCATTGCGGAGCCGTGCCGCCGCAACTCGGGTGCACGCAAAGCTCGCTGCTGGTGCAAGCGCGCACGCCGCACAGAGCAGATCCACCGGTGCCGCCCGAACCACCGCCGGTGCCGCCGCGGTCGCCGGAACCGGACGCGCCGCCCGAGCCGGCCGAACCGGTGGTGCCGCCCCGGCCGCTTGTGCCTGACGTACCGGCAGCACCGCCCGAGCCGGTGGTGCCGGCGCGCGCGCCGGCGCCTCCGGAACCAGAAGCGCCCGCAGATCCGGACGCGCCCGCTCCACCATCGTGCGGCGGACAAGCAACGCCGGGACAGCCGCCGACGTAGCATGCGCCGGTGCCCGGCTCACAACCGGCACACCACACCTGATTTGCCGCGCAGCCGCCCGTGCCGCCGCCGCCGCTCTGTCCACCCACGGAGCCTGCCGCCCCACCGCTGCCGCCACGGCCGCCAAAGCCCGTCGTCCCGCCGGCTCCGCCGACATTCGCTCCACCGCCACCGTCCGAGCCGGGCGTGGCCGTCGAGCCGCACGCTGCGACCCCCACCAACAAAAGAAGAGCAACGCCCCAACGCATGTTTGCGCGTTCCGGGGCAGCATCATGCATGCCATCGGGTCTGCGACGCTGGGGTTTCGTGGGCTTAGCCGGGTCGCGCCGGCCAGTTCGGGCGGGCATGTCGCGGTACCTCAAGAAACTGATGAGCTCGCGTCGACGATCGGCCATTTGGCGGACGTTCAGCACCGCACGACACCTCACGCCGCGTTGGGAGTGAACGCCAGCAGCTGGTCCCAGTGTTGCGTGTCGAACGGCGTTTGACCGCCGCGAATCTGTGTCAACGTTTGCTTCTAATCGTTTCACTAGGAAGGGGGCCGCTATGACGGGCGTCTCGCGTGTTCTGGTCGTGGCCTCCGCGCTCGCGCTCGGAGCGTGCGGATCGGTTCAATCGAGCGGAAGCGATGCCAGCGCTCGCGGAGGCAGCGGCGGATCGAACGGCGGTGGCGGCGCGCAGGGTGGCAGTGCCGCCGGAGGCAGCCCGGCCGCAGGCAATGGCGGGACGAGCGCTGGCGGTGGAACCGCCGGGTCGCCCGCCGGAACGGGCGGAACGAACGGGGGGCGCGGCGGCGCCGGTGGAGCCGCCGGCGCGAGCGGCTCCAGCGGAGGAGCGGCGCGGGGTGGTTCGAGCGGACAGGGTGGTGGTGGCCGCGGCGGTTCCGGAGGCGCGGCCGGCGTCGTCGGAACCTGCGGCGGACAGATCTGCGGCATCCAGGACGTCTGTTGCGGGCCGGCGGAATGTCCGCGCTGCATGAACATCCCCTCGAACCTCTGCCCGACGACGTGTGGTGGCGCTGGCGGCGCTTCCGCTGGGCGCGGCGGTGGGGGCGGATCAGCCGGGCGCGGCGGTGCCGGCGGCGGATCAGGCGGGCGCGGCGGAGCGAGCGGCGGATCTGGCGGTGCGGGTGGCGGGCCCATGCCCTGTGAAACCGACGCCGTCTGTCAGGGCTTCAAATGCTGCGCTGGGGTTTGCGTCAATCCCGGCAACGACGTCTTCAACTGCGGGACGTGCGGCAACATCTGCAGCGGCGCACACCCGTATTGCGGGAACGGAACCTGCCGGCCCGACTGGCCGTGCACGCTCGTGGGCGCGGCGTGCGCCGAGGGCCCAACCTGCTGCGGAGGCGCGTGCTGCACGGGTACACAGATCTGTTGCACGGTGACGCAAGGCCCGACGGTCACGGGCTGCTTCGAGCCCGTCAACGGACGGTGCCCAACAGGCTGCTCGGCGTGCGCGTGTGCTGCGCCGAAGACACCGATCGCGACGCCGACCGGGGATCGTCCGATCGCCGATCTCAAGGTGGGCGACCTCGTCTACAGCGTCGACCACGGATCGCTGGCGATCGTCCCGATCAGGCAAGTGCACCGACAACCCGTGACCGGCAGCCACCGGGTCGTCGAGCTGAAGCTCGGGCACGGCGCCACGTTGCGGATCAGCCCTCGTCATCCGACCGCGGACGGCCGACATTTCTCCGATCTCGTGGTTGGTGATCTCGTCGATGGCGTGCGCGTGACCGCCGTGAGCCTCGTCGACTACGACCAGCCCTTCACGCACGACATCCTCCCCGACTCGGACTCGGGGACGTACTTTGCGGGCGGAACCTTGATCGGCTCGACCCTGTCGGCCCGCTTCGGCGACGCCGAAATGACCACCGCCGCCGCGACGACGTCGGTCCGGCGCGCGAGCGTGATCCCGTCGGACGGGCGGTGAATGCAGAGCCGGCTCGCAGCCCTTCTGGGCACGGTCTGCCTTGCGGCGCTTGCGGGCGCCTGTAGCCGGAGCCTCGCCAATCGAGATGCGCAGCAAGCGAACGCCGACGCGGACGGGCTGACGATCGACGCCGACAGCTCCGAGCTCCCGTCGGACGCCTCCCAGAACAACGGCGGCCAGGACGCAACGACCGACGCGGCGGCTTGCTATCCGTTGTTCCACGCGTGCATGAGCAGCGATCAGTGCTGCGCGCCCAACCTTTGTCTCACAATCAACGGCGGCCCGGCGTGTCAGGTCGAAGGTCCGGCACCCAAGCGGTTCACGAGCTGGACGTCGTGCGGCTGGTCGTCGGGCGGAGCGTGCCTGTGCGACGGCATTCGCGCATGTGAGGCCGTCGCCGGCGGAGCGTTCTCCGCCCTCGGCAGTCAGCAGGCGCGCGTCTGCGCGATGGACGGAGACGTTTGCGAGTATGTCGTGTTCGTCGAAACGGAAGGAGGCGGGACGGCGCGCCGTTGCCGCGTTCCGATCAACGCGCCATCGTGCGTGACTGGTTTCGGGAACACGCCCGACAGCCATTGCGTCGATCTCTTTACCTGCAATCTGTCGATGGGGACCTGCCCGCCGGACGTCATGCCCGGCGGGCCGGTCATTTCATGTCGCTGATCGAGAGCCGCCATGTGGAGGTGTAACAACGTGTTGCCCATGAAGAGAGGGACGAACGTTGCGCTGATCGCGCTCTCTGTCGTGATCGGCGTCGGTGCCTGTGGCAGCACCAAGACGGGAACCGACGGTGCGGCTGGCGCCAGCGGGGGTACTAGCGGATCGAGCGGCGGAACGGCCGGCGCTGTCGCCGGCACGGGTGGCTCGGGAGGTGGCGGTGGAGGTGAGCAGGACGCCGGTAGCTGCCGGACGTACGGCCAATCGTGTTCGGACTCGCAGCGATGCTGCGTTCCAATGATCTGCGCGGGCGGCTGCGTGATGCCGTTGAGCCAAGACGCCGCGAGCGATGGTCCCAAGAGCTGTGCGTACAGTGACGGCGGCGCACCGGCTGACGGCGACGCATTCCAAGGGACCTGTCCCGCAAGCGGATGTCCAGCTGGAAAGGTTTGCGTCGTCGAGATCGGCGGCCACGGGGAGAGCGGCGGCGGGTACTGTGCGCCGATCCCAACGGAGTGTCACGGCGTACCGAGCTGCGCGTGCATGGCGAGCTGCGTGTGCACGAACTTGTTCGCCGGGCGACCCGAGGCCTGCTCCGATCAGAACGGCACGATCGCCTGCGACAACGGGATCCGCTGACGAAGCGGGCTCAGTCGAAGAGGGGCGCGAAGCAGGCGCCGATGCTTGCGCAGGGTTGAGACAGGCACTGCTGCGCCTGCGCGACCCGCGTTTCCTCGAGGATGGGTGACAGCAGACAGTTGTCATCGGCGAAACCCATCCCGCTCGCGTCGCAATCGCCCTTCTTCGCCAGACACGCATCGCGATACGTCGTGTCGGCGGAGCGCGGAGTGATCGTACCTTCAGCTTGAACGATGCAGTTCGTCCAGACCGTGTCGCACGAGGCGTCGCTCCCTTGAAGGACGCACGCGTAGACGGAGTTCTCGAACTCGTTGCGGAGCCGCGCGGAGGTCGCTGCGCAGTCGACGCAAAGATCGCCGCCGCAGCGATTGCATGCTGCCTGGCAGCTAGATGCGCCACCGGAGCTGCCGCTACTGCCGCAGCTCCCATAGATAGCCGTCATACCCGCCACCAACACAACCGCCAATACCTTCGAGTAGCCCGCCACGACGACACGACCCATTACGCGATCGTATCACCGTGCGTGCGATCCCTGCGCTTCACACGCGAGGGCGTCAGGACGTGACCGTCAGCCGCAAAGGCAGAAGCAGGCGTTAACGCAGATCCGGGGCGCTGGTTGAGACGGCGAGCACCCGCACATCTCATTCGGCCCGGTGCATTCGGTGTCGCTCGTGCACTCCTTGTGGCAAGTGCACATCCCGACCGGACCCGCGCCGCCGCAACCGCAGCGATAGCCCGCCGGGCACTGACCGCCGTCGAGCTCACACGAAATGCCTGCGTCGGGACCACCACCCGCGCCAGCGGTCCCACCTGCGCCACCTCCTCTGCCGGACGCACCGCCTGACCCACCACGGCCGCCCGCTCCGCCGCTTCCGGACGATCCACCGCTGGCACCACTGCCGGCGTTGCCCCCACGGCCGCCCACTCCGCTGGTCCCGCCGGCGCCGCCGCGCCCGGCGGAGCCGCCGCCGGTGCCCGCGGTGCTGCCGCCAGTGCCACCGCGTCCGGCGGAGCCGCCACCGGCCCCCGCGGTGTTGCCCCCGGAGCCGCCGCGTCCGGCAGAATCGCCGCCCGTGCCCGCCACATTTCCGCCGACGCCGTCACCGCCATGACCACCGGCGCCGCTCGCCATGCCTCCGGTTCCCCCGCCTCCGCCGCTTCCGGCGTTTCCACTCGCGCCTGCGCTGCCGCCACCACGACCTCCGGGGCTCGTACCCGCTTGTCCCCCGGCGCCGGTCGTTCCTCCTCTCCCGCCCGCGTCCCTCCCACCGTCTGATTTGTTGGATTGGCTCGACCCGCAGGACGAGATGGCGAACAGAAACAGGACGACCGACGGAGCGTAAACCGTCTTCAGCGTCATCGTCGCTCACCCCCCGTCTGGCTGCGTCCTTCGCGCGCGCGCAACCGCTGTCCAAGCGCGCGGTTCTCCCGTTCGAGCTTTTCGATGCGCTGTTCTTGTTGCTTCACGACATGCTCGAGAGCCTGGATCGCCGCGAGCGCGACGCCGTGGGCGTCGACTGAATGATACGTGCGATCGTCGTTGCCGAGCCCGAAACTAGCGTGGAAATCCTGCGCCATGGGACCGAGATGGCGAACCGCGGACGGTTCGTCCAGGTACGTCCACGTCGAGATCGGAAGCTCCCCGACCTTTTTCAAGATGGCGCGGGTATCCACGGGCGCGATGTTCTTCTTCTGATTGCGATCGCTCATGCACAACGGCGCGCATCCCTGCGGACAGGTCGGTGCCGCCATCGTCGGCGTGTAGCAGCTCGGAGCCCGCGAGATCGGGCCCTGGTCCTCGCAGCAGAGGTCTCCAACCGGGCAGCAGGTGGTGCCGCAGCAGATCGAATTCGGGGCGCAAAGCTCGACCTGGGGCTCGCATGGTGCCTGCTGGCAATTCCCGTCGCCGCAATAGGGTGTAGCGCCTTCGCAGTGCCGCCCACAGACGCCGCAGTTGAACGGATCATTCTGGAGATTCACGCAACCGCTGCCACAACAGGTGCGTTCGTTCGTGCAGGCGACCGCGCAAACACCCGTTCCGCCCGAGCCGGAGATCCCCGCAGCTCCACCGGCACCTGTCGTACCTGCTGTCCCCGTTCCCGCCCTGCCGCTGTTGCCGGATCCCGCGGTGCCGGTGCCCCCACCATTTCCGCCGCCGCAGCCGAGAACCACGGCGAGCAAGAGCGCGGCGCCGATCGAGACCCGCGGTGCTCGAACGGTCGAAGAGACGGTCGGATGACTGCCGCGCATGCCCGTCGTCATGAGACCTCCGTTCGGTTCTTTCGCTATTGCGTGTCGCACGCGACATTCGACGCCGTGCAGAACATGCCGTATTGCGTGTTGCCCGCAGAACCGCTTTGGCACAACGGAAGATCGGGATCGTGACAGTCCGTGTTGCGAGCGCACGTCGTCGCGCATGCTGCGAACGTGCTTCCTTGGTTTCGACAGCTGAAGCAGGTCGTTCCTGTCGCACACGGCTGGCCGCAATCAGGCACGTATGTTCTGCACTTGCCCTGAACGCAGGCGACGTCCGCCGTGCCTTGAAACTGTATCCGCGAGCCGTCATCGACGACGGGCTCCTGCGCGGCGCACCCGCACGCGGGATACGTCGGGTCGCACTGCGCCTCGAGCGCCGTGAAGTGAGCCTGCTCGGTCACGCGCAGACCGAGGATCTGCTCCTGGCCGCAGCAGTTGGTCGTATGCGAGACCGCGATGCAGTCGGCGCTCGTCGTACAGGATCGATCGAGCGCGAGGACTGCCTGGCACGCACCTCCGCCGCCGGACCCGCCGCCCCCGTCAGGGCCTCCCAGAGAGCCCGAGCCGCACGCGATAGCGCCGATGCTCAGCAGAATGCAGAGTTGGAATCGCATGGCTCGCGGCTCTCGGGAGCATCGCCCATGCCAGGACGTAGCGCGAGATCCAGTGGCTCGGGCGTGGCGGGGGCCTGCAGCGCGGCGTCAGGAACCTCGACACGCCTCAGATAACTGACGCGAGGGAGTAGCTGGATCGTTTGCCCGGGTAGACCCTTAGCCCGACCAATCGACTTCTCGACGCCAAAGTTTGGCGCCGTTCAATCCGATCTCGTCAGGGAACTTCGCAGAAGTAATCGACGTCCACAGGCGGGCTGCTGGTCATCACGGCGGCGCACGCCCGGCGGGCTCGCCATCTGCGATGGAATGAGCGATGCTGCATGCCGGCCGCGCGATGAAACCGCAGGCAGTGATCCTAGGGCTGGTGATCGCTGGCTGCGGCTCCGTCGCGCCGCAAGGCACCGACGGAGGCCGCGTCGTAGCTGTCGGCAGTGACGATCATGTATCCGCCCACGATCTCCTTCGTCTCGACGGGCGGCCCATCCATCACGCCCGATGCGGTCAGCACCTTGCCGCTGGGCTTGAGCTTGGAGCCCATATCGACGACCTCGGCCTTGAACTTCTCCATCCACGCTTTCCAGACGGCGAACATCTCTTGCATGCGTGCGGGCGAGGGCGCTTCTTGCTCAGTCGGGCTCCGGTGAAGGAACAGATATTTCTGGCTTGGCATCACGTCTCCTTGGTGTGGCAACGGCTGAATCGCCGCCACCCGACAGACGGGCGAGGGACCCGCTTTTGGACACCCTGACCAACGATTCTGAGCTGATCCATCAACTCGCGCTCGCCGTAAGTGTTGTCGCCGGCCGAGCGCGGCGCTGAATCCGGCGCCGCGCCGTTCCCCCTAGAGCGACGACCGCCGGCTCCCTCACCTCCGGGCCGTGTCCATCAGCCACACCTCGTCGGGCTGAACGAAGCCGGTGAACGTCAGGCCATCAGGCCCCCGCTCACGACAACCGATGCACCGGAACGTTGTCTGCGATGCCGCGAAGCTTAACCACGTCGGCCCGCGCCCGCAGACCGTAGTCCTGCGCCAGTCCGGGGATGCCGGGACTCTCCCAGATCGTGTCCGTGACGACGATCTCGCCACCCGCCGCGACGCTTTGCGCGCGGGCGGCGATGTTCACCGCGCGGCCGAAGTAGTCAATCTGGTGGTTGGTCTGGATGGCGATGCACGATCCGGCGTGAAGACCGATCTTGAGCACCAGGCTCTCGCCGTCGGCGTTGATGCGGCCGACGGCTCGGCTCATGCCTGCGGCGGCGGCGAGCGCGCGCTCGGGTTCGCCAAACGCGGCCATCACCGCGTCGCCGATGGTCTTGACGATCGCGCCGCGGTGGCGGCCGACGACCTCGTGGAGAAGGTCGAAGTGATCGCGCACGAGGCGCAGCGCGCGCAGATCGCCGACGCGCTCGTAGAGCGCGGTGGACGCCTGCAGATCGCTGAACACGATGGCCAGGTTCTTGATGTGGAGGCCGCCGGGGCCGATGGTCTCGGCGCGGAAGAGGTCGCGGAAGGTCTGGTTGGTCAGCATCCGCTTGCCGGTCATGAATGGGCGGAACTGGAAGACCGGGGCCTCCTTCGGCGGCGATTCCGGCGCGCGCGACGATTCTGCCGCCGCGCCGGCGTCGTGCGGCCCGAGGTAGCCGAGCCCACCCGGGAGGTGGAAGTCGCTGCGGTTGCGGATCCGGAACGAGACCTTGCCGAAGCCGGCCAGCACGGAGTCGGGAATGAACTGGCCGTCGAGGCAGTCGAGCACGAACTCGCGGGGCGCGCCCTCGGTCGGGATGACGTGGCAGAACGCGTGCACCGTCGGCGCCATGATCGCGTAGAGACCGGGCTCGGTCAGCTGGCTCTCCACCACGGCCTCGCCGCCCGGGGCGATCGCGAACTCGCCGATCGCCCCGTTCCGGATGTTGGCGGCCATCTCGCGGAACGCGTCGGTCGGTTTCAGGCTGGGTGAGAAGAACAGCTGGCCGCCATCGCGCTTGAAGTCGATGCGCCGCGGATCGTTGAACCGGAGCTCGCGGATGATGGGCGCCACCGAGAACACGACCTCGACCGAGTCGTCCAATGCGCTGGCGACGTCGACGCGACAGATCCGGCAGTGCGGGTTCGGCCCCAGCGCGCGCAGACCACCCGGCGTGGTGATGAGCACGCCGCAGTAAGGGCAGATCACGCCCCAGGACATCTCGAGGATGCCGACCTTCGTTGCGTGCAGGAGCACGTCGAGCGACTTGTCCTCATCGAGGCTCTGCGCCTCCGCCCACGCGAGTGGATTGAAACGGTAGACCTCCGCGTCGTCCGCGGTACTCACCCATCGACCGAACCCCTCGATGACGGCCGCGTCGAGGCCAGACGCCTTTGCCATTGCTTCGAGGCGCGGCGTGAGGGGGTCATCCATCGGTGCGTGCACGTTATCACCTGCAGGCGGATGGTCAGCATTGGAACGCTCCCGCTTTTCGAGCTGCGGTCGCGTTGACGGGATCGGGCCCGAGTGCCAAAAGGAGGCGGTGGCAGACGGGGATCAGCCGGCAGCGCAGGCGCGCGAGCGCGCCATCCTCGACGTGAACAACGCCATCATCTCGAACCTGACGCAGGAGTCGCTGCTGCGCGCGATCTCCGACGCGCTATTCAGGGTCGTGCCGTTCGATCGCGCGGCGCTGACGCTGCATGAACCGGGCAGCGACCGGATGCGCATCTTGGCGCTCGTCGGGCGACTACCGCCGAAGGCATATCCGCCCGGCGTCGCCCTGGATCGCAAGGACAGTCACGTCGGCTGGGCGTTCGACAACCAGCGGACGCTGCTCCGCAAGGATCTCGCGACGGAGCGGCAATTCACGCCCGAGCACCGGCTCTACGAGGAAGGCATCCGTTCATTGTGCACGGCGCCCCTGATCTTCGCCGGCAAGAGCATCGGGACCATCACCGTCGGCAGCACGACGCCCGGACAGTTCACCGAAACCGACGAGATCTTCCTTCGCGACATCGCGAACCAGGTCGCGCTCGCGGTGGCGAACATGCAGGCGTTCGAGGAGATCGCCGCACTGAAATCGCGCCTCCAGGCGGAGAACCAGTACCTGCAGGAGGAGATTCGCGGCGAGCACAACTACGCCGAGATCATCGGCGTCAGTCCGGCGCTGAGAGAGCTGCTGCAGCAGGTGGAGCAAGTCGCGCCGGCTGACTCGACGGTGCTCATCATGGGTGAGACCGGCACGGGCAAGGAGCTCGTCGCGCGGGCGATACACGATCGCAGCGGACGCAAGGACCGGACGCTGGTCAAGGTGAACTGCGGCGCGATCAGCGCAGGGCTGGTCGAGAGCGAGCTGTTCGGCCACATCAAGGGCGCGTTCACGGGCGCGCTCGGCAACCGCGACGGCCGGTTCAAGCTCGCGGACGGCGGAACGATCTTCTTGGACGAGGTGAGCGAGCTGCCGCCCGACGCGCAGGTGAAGCTCTTGCGCGTGTTGCAGGAGCAGGAGTTCGAGCCCGTCGGCAGCAGCAAGACGATCGAGGTCGACGTCCGCGTCATCGCGGCGACCAACCGCGATCTCGGCGCGGAGGTTACGGCGGGACGCTTCCGGCAGGATCTCTTTTACCGGCTCAACGTCGTCCCGATCAGCGTTCCGCCGCTGCGTGCGCGGGAGGGCGATGTCGAGCTGCTGGTGCAGTTCTTCGTTCAAAAGCTGGCGAGGAAGCTGGGCCGACCCCCCATGCGGGTGCCGGGTGAGGTCATGAACCGGCTGCGTGCCTATGCCTGGCCCGGGAACGTGCGAGAGCTCCAGAACGTCATCGAGCGGGCGATCGTGCTGGCGCGCGGGGCCGAGCTTGCGATCCCTCCCGAGATCACACCCGCGGTCGTGACGGCGGAGCCGGCGACGTCCTCACCCGTATCCGCGCCGCCGGCCTCGGGCCCTGCGGCGCCCGAGCGACCGAGCAGGGCAAGCCTGGTCGACGTCGAGAGGCGCCACATCGAAGCGGTCCTCATCGAGCGCAACTGGATGATCGAAGGCGAACGAGGGGCGGCGAAGGCGCTCGCTCTGCATCCCAATACGCTGCGCGGGCGCATGCGCAAGCTCGGCCTCAAGCGACCGAGCGCGCCGTAAGCCCAGTCAGGCGCTGCCGCCCGACCGGTTCGCGAGCCGGGCGATGAACGGCAACCAGAGGGCGCCGAGCAGCGCACCGATGTGGGCCGCCGCGAGCTTACGCAGCACGATCGCGCCCACGACGACGGTCGGGATCGTGATCTTCAGGCTGAACGAGACGCAGTGCCACCACAGGTGCCAGAAGCCTGCCCACCTCGTGGCGGGAAGCAGGGTGACGCCTGGGACGTCGACCGTGAACAGCAGCCCGGTCAGCACCAGCGTCAGCGAAGCGAGCACCGCCGTCCGCTGAGCGCGCGTGCCGTCAGGCAGTACCTGGCCCGGACGCGGCAGCAGCGCCGCCGCCAGTGGGATGAGGAAACCGGCCAACCACACGACCGCGATGGCGGCGAACCACGCCGGAGGCAGCGCGCCGAGGTCACGGCGCAAGGGGTAGATCGCGACCGCGACGGTGGGGAACACGACCGCCGCGGCTGCCACCACGAGCAACGTGCGGAACGGAACCCGCATGCGCACCGGTCGCATCGAGCCGACGCTCGCAAGCAACGCGGCCGACGGCGCCGCGGGCGGCGCCGCGCTCTTCAAGACGCGCAGGGCGTCGAGATCGGGGGCGTCAAGATCTGTCATGACGCTCCCACCGCGGGCACGGCCTCGGTCGGCGTTCCCGCGAGCTTCCGTCGCAACGCCAGGTACCCGCGATGCGCGCGCACCTTGATGGCTCCGACGGTCGTTCCGGCGATGGACGCCGCCTGAGCGCTCGAATGGCCGTGAATCTTGGTGAGCAGCACCGCCTGCCGGAGCGGGGCGGGCAGGGTCGCGAGCGCCGCCATGCCGCGGGCGACCGTCGCCTCGTCGTAGGCCGGCTGCGGATCGACGGCTCCCGTGATGCCCACGCTGGGCTCGTACGGGAGCGTGCCGTCGCTGCTGACGCGTACGCGCGCGCGTTTCCGCCGTCGGATCTCGTCCAGGCAGGTTCGGTGGGCGATGGTGTAGACCCAGGGGACCGGGTTCGCACCCCTCACATACGCCGGTCGGGCCTCATGAAGCTTCATGAACGTCTGCTGAAGCAGATCTTCCGCTGACGCCCGGTCACCCGCAAGGCCCGTCAGGTAGCCGAGGATGCGCGGCGCGAGCGCCGTGTAGAGCGCGTGAAAGGCCGCGACCTCGCCGGCGCAGTAGCGCTCCATGAGCGCGGCCATCCGAGCCGCGTCGGGATCCGTCGCAACGACCTCGTTCTCAGCCAACGCTCCTGTCCTCCCCATCGTCGATTCCAAGCAAGGCCACCACGAAATCCGACGCCCCGGTGAGGAGCATCCCTCGGCCCCGCAGCTCGCGCAGCGCCGCCACGCCGGCCGCGTCGGCGAACGATACGCCCGCGAGATCGATCGCGCGCAGGCCGTCTTCGGCCGCCGCGCGGCGAAGCTCGCCGACCCAGGGACCGACCAGGCGCCCTTCGAGGACGAGGACAGGACCGTCGTCCTGCGAAGCGTGCTTGCTGATGCGAAGCATGTTCGGCGCTCTGTCTCAGCAAGAGCCGGGCCGTTACAGATTACCGGATGCGTGGGGTGGGGCGCCCGCGCGGCGGGTGGGGGCCTCCCGCCAACGGTGGCGTTCCACCAAATTTGGTGGCCACCCACCGTGGTGGTCACACGCGTCGATCCGCTGCTGTGGTGCCGCGCGCGACGCCCATCCGGTCGAGCAGGTGGTCACCAACGCGCAGAGCGTTGGCCATGATGGTGAGCGCGGGATTCACCGCCGCGCTCGACGGGAAGAAGCTGCCGTCGACGACGTAGAGATTGGCGACGTCATGCGCGCGGCAGTTGGGATCGAGCGCGGACGTCTTCCGATCGCGGCCAAAGCGAATGGTTCCATTCTGGTGGGCGACGCCCGCGAGCGGGATGCGTTCGCCGAGGAAGAAGTTGCGCGAGAAGAGGCCGTCGTGGCACGCGTCGCCGTGGATGCGGCAACGCTGGCGCCGCATCAGCTGCTTGAGCACGCCCTGCAGGCGCTCGTGGCCTTCGAGGTTGTTGGGCGTGTAGCTGAGGATGATGTTTCCGTCGCGGTCGAGGGTCACACGGTTGTCGGGATCGGGGAGGTCCTCGGAGGTGAGCCAGAAGTCGAGCGAGTGCTTCGCCATCAGCTCCAGCGTCCAGCCGGGCGCGATCGCGGGCGCGCCGGCGCGCAGCGCGTGCAGATCCAGCTTGCCGACGAACGAGATGTGGCCCATCGGGTGCGGCCAGTCCTCGCTCCCGAAGTAGAAATCGTTGATCGCGAGCGTCTTCTGGAAGACCGTGGGGTTCGGGCAGCGTGACAGCGCCATCATCACGGAGTTGGTGTGGCCCATGTAGTGGCGGCCGACGACGTCGGACGCGTTGGCGAGGCCATTCGGGTGGCGGTCGCTCGCAGAGCGGAGTAGCAACGCCGCCGAGTTGATGGCGCCCGCGGACACAACGACGAGGTCGCCCGTGTAGCGCTCGGTAGCGTTGCCGCGCTTGACGTGAACGCCGGTGATCTCTCGTCCCGATGCGCCGGTCTCGAGCCGCGAGACATACGCGCCGGTCACGAGCTCCACGTTGCGATGGCGGAGGGCGGGCTCGACGGCGCACGTCTCCGCGTCGGACTTGGCATGGACGAGGCACGCGAACCCGTCGCAGGTGTCGCAGCGAATGCACGCGCTCTTGCGGGGGTCGCTTTCGTCCAGCTTCACGCCCAGCGGAACGTGGAACGGGTGGTACCCCCAGCTCGCGAGATCCTCGTGCAGTTGCTGGATGCGCGGCTCGTGGCTGATCGCGGGATGCGGGTAAGGTGCGCTCGCGGGCGGCTCGGTGGGGTCGACGCCGCGCTCGCCGTGCACGGCGTAGAGGCGCTCGGCCCGCGTGTAGTAGGGCTCGAGGTCCTCGTACGAGATCGGCCACGCGGGCGAGATGCCGCCCGCGTGCCGGAGCTCGCCGAAGTCTTCCTTGCGCAGCCGGAACAGCGCCGCGCCGTAGAACTTGGTGTTGCCGCCGACGTAGTAGTTGGTGTGGGGGTGGAGCGGCTTGCCCTCCCGGTCGCGCCAGGTCTCCTTCGTGTTGTAGCGACCCTTGAGGTTCACCGCCTCGGAGCTCCAGTTGTCCTTCTCGCGCCTGACATAGTCGCCGCGCTCGAGCAGCAAGATCCGCTTGCCCGAAGCGGCGAGCGCGTACGCCAGCGTGCCGCCGCCCGCGCCCGAGCCGATGATGATCACGTCATAGTGAGTCCCGTTGTCCGATCGCGGCATGGCGTCTCCTGGCCATTGCTACGCCTGCCGCGACCGGCGGTTACAGGTTCGTTCAGCGTGCCGGGGCGGCCGCCTGCATCGCTTGCATGTTCTCGAGCATCGCGGCTTCCGTCCGGCGCAGCTCGGCGCTGGGGCTGAACTGGACGATCTCCGTGCCCGGCTCGTGCTGGATGGGGACGTGTCCGGGCGGGGCGTAGAACGCATCGCCCGCTTCGTAGGTCTCGACGTGGTCCGCGAACCGCATCGTCATCTTCCCCTTGATCACGTACCCCCAGTGCGGGCACTGACAGCGGTCGCCGGGGAGCCCCTTGAGAAGCGCCGTGGCGTCGATGTCCTGGCGAAACTCGACGAAGTTCACCGTGTAGTCCGAGAGCGTGGTCGCGTGGTCCACGACGGGGCCATGGTCCTTCTTGTTCGTGCTGCTCTGCTTCGAAGCCTTCGACATGTTCGTCCTCCTGTTGCGGTCCGGAAGCCAAGCTACGGGGCGCCGGCTCACCCATCCACTACGGAATCCGTAGTGTCGGTGCGAACGCGCGGGTGTAGCCTGAGCGGCGATGGCGCGTGCTTCCGGTTATGGACAGATCTGCCCCCTGGCGAAGGCCGCCGAGGCGCTTTGCGAGCGCTGGACGCTGCTCATCCTCCGCGAGCTGTCATTCGGCAGCTCTCGCTTCGGCGAGATTCATCGGGGCGTGCCGATGATCTCGCCCGGCATGCTGTCGCAACGGCTCAAGGAGCTCGAGGACGCGGGCGTCGTCGTGAAGCGGCGCGCAGCGGGCTCGGGCCGCCCGGCGCCCGGCAACGTCAGCTACGAGCTCACGGCTGCGGGGCGCGAGGTCGCGCAGATCATGCGCGAGATGAGCGCGTGGGGAAAGCGATGGGCGGTGGCCGAGCTTCGGCGCGATGACATGGAGCCCTCGTACATGATGTGGCTCGCGCACCGCACGATCCGAACCGCGCCGCTCGGCGACGGCCGCGTCGTCATCGCGTACGAATTACTCGACGCTCCCGCGGGGCGCCGGCGTTGGTGGCTGGTCGTCGAGCCGGGCAATGTCGATCTCTGCTTCAAGCACCCCGGGTTTGCCGTCGATCTCACCGTGTCGACGCGGTTGCGGCCGATGGCGGAGCTCCTCCTCGGGCAGTTCGCGCCCGAAGCGGCTGTTCGCTCCGGCGCCGTTCGCCTCGAGGGCACACGCGCGCTGGCGCGCGCTTTCGCGGCTTGGTACCCGCGCAGCTACGAGTACGAGCCGCCTACTGCCCGAACAGCAGCCCGTGACCATCGGGGTCGCGGATCAGACGCGCGCGCTTGATGCGGAAAGTGGCGTCGTCGCGCTCGACCATCTTGGACGAGGTGGCGACGCCGCCGGCGGCGAGCGCCTGGCCCGTGGCCGCGTCGACGTCGGACGCGCGCAACAGTGTTTGCCAATGCGAGAGATCGTTGGCGTGCAGATCGGCAGGGGTGGCGCGGCCGTCGCGAGGGGCGAGGTACTCGAGCAGCTCGACGCCGGGACCGGAAGCCGCGTGCAAGCCGGTGATGCGCAGGTGGGCGCCGAAGACGTTGTTGAGGTGCTCCTGCTCGGTGCCGAAGTTCTCGCTCTCGCCGGCGACGCGCAGGCCCAGCGTGTCGCGGTAGAAGCGCAAGCTGCGCGCGGTGTCGCCCACGCCGATCGCCGTGTGGTCGATGCCCAGGAACAGCGGACCTTGTGGAAGCTGCGGGCGCCGGTGCCAGCGTGGATCGCCCTTGCCCTGCGGAAACCAGATGACCTCCAGGGTGTGGTCATCGGGATCGGAGAAGTAGAACGCGCGGATACCCGCCGCGCCCTTGTTCCATGCCGGCAGCGTCTGCGGCTCGGTCGACACGTAGCGAACGCCGTGCGCGCGCAGGTGGGCGTAGGCACGGTCCATGTCCGCGACCACGATCGCGATGTGCTGGAAGGCGCGATCGTTGCTGCGCATGTCGCCGGGGACCGGCCTACCTCGCGGGGCGAGGTATTGCGTGAGGACGATGGCCTCGCTGCCGAGCTCGAGGCGCGCGGTCTTCACGTGCGCGCCGAACACCCCTTCGAGTTGCTCGAGCGGCGCTCCGATGGCCTCCTCCTCCGCGACGACCTTGAACGCAAGCACATCGCGATAGAACGCCACCGAACGGTCGAGGTCGGCGATGGTGAAACCCACCGCGCCGACGGCCTCGACCGCCGGGCGTGCCGGCGCGGCGAAGGCCAGCGCACCCGCGAGGCAGAGAATGCCGAGCGCGAGGACGGCGAGGACCGCGGGGCCGAGACCAGGACGCCTCATTGCAGCCCCCCCTGTGTTTGTGCCGGCGCTGGCACCGCCACCGATTCTGTCGATGGCCGCTGGGCGAGCCGGCGCGCGGTGACCTGCTCGAAGCTCGCGCGCAGGCCGGGGACGTTGGCGGCAAGGAGACCGAACTCCCGCTTTGGAATGCTGAGCACGGTCATCGGCTCGATGCAGCGGATGGTGGCGTTACGGGGCGCGCTGTCGAGGAGCGCCATCTCGCCGAAGCACTCGCCCGGGCCGAGGACGGCCACGAGTTGCTCGCCCCCAACGCCGCTCGACTGCCGGCGCACGACCTCGGCACGGCCGGACAGAATGATGTAGACGCGATCCCCGAGCTCGCCTTCGCTGAACACGTTCTGTCCCGGCTCGAAGTGCTCGTGGATCGCGCCGCCGGCGCCGCTAAGGCGCAGGTCGACCAGGTCCGGTTCGAGAAAGAGGTCGAGTGTCCACGAGGTCGCGACCTTGAGTCGTCTGCCCCAGCCCGACATCTTGGCGAGATAGATCGTCCGCCACAGGAACCACGCGAGAAAACCGGAGATGCTGATGCCGAAGATCTCGGCGACCGCGTTGCGGCGGCCGAGCGACCCCATCTTGCCGAGGCCCTGGAATTCGAACGTCGCCAGAACAGGCCCCGTCGCGTGGACGGCGCTCGGCTCGGCCGAGCGGAGTCCGTCGCGGGAGGGGATGGGAACCCTCTTAGGGTTCCCATGACGAATGACGGCGGCGATGTTCTCGGCGACCAGCTTCGCCTGCCGGGTCGCATGCTGGGCGGTCGGCGGCGCCGGCGTGCCATCGGGGGCGGGCACGCTCGCGCAGTCGCCGAGGGCCCACACGTCGTCGCGATCCTTGACTCGCAACGTGCCGTCGACGACGAGCCGCCCGTTCTTCGTCTTCGGTAGCTTCAGGCTGTCGATGAGCGGGTGGGGCGATGCGGGGATCGTCGACACCAGCGTCTTGGTCGGGACGGTGACGACGCCGTTCGGGCCGGAAAGCAACGCCGACTCTCCGGTTGCCGCGTGCAGCCGGTAGCCGAGCATCAGCTCCACGCCGCGCTTGCGCAGGATCCTCTGCGCGAAGGCACCCAGCTTGGTCTTCATTTCGGGCAGGATGCGGTCCTGCGCGTGCACGAGGACAACGCGGATCTCGCGCGGGTCGATGCGGCGATAGAGCTTCGCGACGTGGCGCACGAAGTCGTTCAGCTCAGCGACCACCTCGACGCCCGAGAAGCCGCCGCCCGCGACCACGAACGTGAGCAACTGGCGGCGCAGCTCGGGGTCGTCGCTCTCGACGTCCGCCTCCTCGAGCGCGCGGATCACGCGGCTCCGCAGCTCGAGCGCGTCGGCTAGGTTCTTGAACGGCAGCGCGTGCTCCGGCAGCCCGGGCAGGCCGCGGAAGTCCGTGACGGTGCCGGGCGCGATGATCAGGTGATCGTACGGTTCGACGTGCGCATGCGGCTTGAACCCGGCGGCGACGCTCACCGTCTTGTTGTCGACGTCGATCGACTCGATCTCACGCACGTGGACGTGCGTCCGTTTCAGCATCCGCCGCAATGGCGTCACCACGTCGGTGAGGCCGATCGTCCCGGAGATGACCTCCGGAAGCATCGGCTGGAACACCGTGTAGTTCTCGCGGCAGTAGAGCAGGATCTCGATGTCGTCGCGCTTGCGTAAAGTCCGCTCCAGCGCCTGCGCCGCGTATGCGCCCGCAAAGCCACCGCCGACGATGACGATCCGCTTCACGGCGCACCTCCCACCACGATTCCGGCCCCGGGCACGGACAGCCGCACGCGGTAAACGCCCGTCCGGGCGGTGACGTAGAGCGTGTGGCGATCGGCGTCGCCCCAGGCGAGGTTGGCCGGCTGCTCGGAAAACTTGATTGCCCCGAGCTGCTTGCCCTGCGGCGAGATCACCAGCAGGCCACCGGGGCCCGCGGCGTAGACGTTCCCGCGAGCGTCGACCTTGAGCCCGTCGAAGGCCTGCTCGCCGGGAACACTCGTGAGGTCGAGGAACACGACGCCGTCGTGTAGGCTTCCGTCGGGCGAGACCTCGTAGCGCATGATGACCTTGCGCGCGACGTCCCAGTTGTCGACGTAGAGGTACTTCTCGTCGGGTGAAAAGGCGAGGCCGTTCGGCCCGCTGAGTTCGCGGGCGGCCAGCTTGAGCTCGCCGTTGACGAGGCAGTAGACGCCGCTCCATCCGAGCTCCTTGCGCGGATCGTCGGCGAACTTGGGCAAGCCGAAAGGCGGATCGGTGAAGTAGAGAGCGCCGTCCGACCGGTAGACGAGATCGTTGGGGCTGTTGAAGCGCTTGCCCTCGAAGCGATCGGCGAGGACGGTGAGGACGCCGTTCTTCTCGAGCCGGGTGACGCGCCGGTTGCCGTGCTCGTTGATGGTGAGCCGCCCGGCGGGGTCGAGGGCCAGGCCGTTCGACCCGGGCTGGTTGTAGGTGCCGATGTCGAGGCCGCGGTATCCGCTCTTGGTGCGGAAGACCGAGAGCCCGCCGTCGGAGGTCCAACGGTAGATCGTGTTGGCGTTGGGGTCGGAGAAGAGCAAGTACCCGTCCGGGTGCCACACCGGTCCCTCGGTGAAGAGGAAGCCGTCGGCGAGCTTCTCGAGGCGCGCGTCGCGAGGCAATATCTGGTCTAGCGCGGGCGAGAGGCGCACGATCGAGCCGCCCTCGTCGCGCACCGCCGCCGTTGGATGGCGGTAGACGTCGAGGGTAGCCGATTTCACCCAGATGAAGTTGCTGGGGCTGGCCGAGATGGGACCGTTCATCGCGAAGATCGCGATCTGGAACCGCTGCCCGGGACGAACGTCGCGGCCGAGGATCACGCGGTTGGGCGCGCCGAATCCTTTGACGACGTTGCCGCCGGGCTGTCCGAGCCCCACCGGAAGTTTGCCGTCGACCCAGATCTCCGCGTAGTCGTCGAGCACGGCCTCGAGCGCGAGGGTCGCGCCCGTCGGATCGAGCTCGCCGATCCTCGTCGGTACGGTGACCGTCGTTCGGTACCACAAGAACGAGACCCGACCGTTGCCGAGCCGCTGCTCGAGCGGCGGCAAGCCGTTCGCGTTCACAGCCGCGAGATCGATCGCCGGCCAGCGGCTGTCGTCGAAGCCGGCGACCTCCGCGTGCGGCGAGATATCGCGCGTGCGCAGCTTCTTCCCGCTCGGCTTGAGGTCCGGCCCGGGGCCGCGGCCGTCGATGGTGACGAGATCCGCGTCGTGGACCCGCCAAGTGGCGCCGACCAGACCGGCGCCCTCGCGTGTGGCGAGGTCCACGATGGCATCGGGGCGCCCGAGCGGCGGATCGGTGGGCACACGGACGGGCGCCAGCGCAGCAGCAAACAGGGTGGTGGCGACGATCGACGGCAGCATGGCTAGCGCACCTTTACGGCGTAGTAGTCGATGGGGCCGGGGACGCTCTGGAACCAGTGCGGCGTTCCCTTGGGAACGATCACGACGTCGCCCGCTGCCAGCTGCCTTCGCTCGCCGCCCTTGATGGCGCTGCCCCGGATCTCTCCCGGTTCGACCGTGACCGGGTCGACGACGGTGCCGCCGGTGACGAAGGTGGCCGAGCCCGAGAGCACATAGAGGATGTCGGTCTCGTCCGTGTGCACCTCGGACTTGCCGGCGGCGTTGCGGTGGCTGGCGTGAACCTTGTAGTCCGCCGTTTCGACCAGCGGCTCGCCCTTCTGAAACGCGGCGCTCACGCGCTGCTTCTCGATCACCCGCACGCCGGCGATCGCGCCGGCGGGGAGGGCCGCGGCTGCGATCACCGCGAGCTCCTCGTCTTCCTTGGCACTCGCCGCGCCGCTGACGCCCACGGCGCCAACGACCTGACCATCAATCATGAGGGGCAGGCCGCCGGCGAGCGGCGTGAAGTCGGGAAGCGCCGTCATTGCGGTGCGCCCCTTCGCGATCACGTCCTCAAAGAAGCGCGTCGGCTTCTTGAACTGCGCCGCCGTGCGCGCCTTGCCGATGGCGATGCTCGCCGCCGCGGCGAACGTGCCGTCGAGGCGATCGAGTGCGATCAGATTGCCACCGTCGTCGACGACGGCGACTGCGCCGGTGGTGTGGCGCGCGCGCGCGACCCTCTGTGCGGCGCCGATCAGCTCGCGCGCGCCATCGAGGGTCAGCGCCTTGCGCGTCGCGAGCGCCGGCTCGGCGTGCGCGATGTGGGCCCAGACGAGGCCGAGCGCGATCGACGTCATCACGCTCGTTTTCAAATTCATTGTCATGGCGGTCTCCTTGTCGGTTGCGTTCGTACCGTGCGGGTCCTCTACGTCGCGGCGCCGCGTGGGTTACAGCGAGCGACCGAGAGGAAAAAGATCGCGACCCGATGTAACCGCCGTTCGAGAGCGACGTAGCAGTCCGTGAAACCAACCGGGCCGTGAAGCGGCCCTCAAACGAAAACGAAAACCACAACCAGGAGAAATGACATGAGCATCAAGGGAATGATGATCGCCGCTTCGGTGGCCGGGCTGTTTGCGACGGGCGCGGCGCGTGTTGCTTCGGCGGCCGATAAGAAAGGCGAGGAGATCACCTGCTCGGGCATCAACTCGTGCAAGGGCCAGGGCTCCTGCCACGGCGCCGGCCACGCCTGCGCCGGGAAGAACGGCTGCAAGGGGCAGGGCAACAGCAAGGTGTCCAAGGACGACTGCCTCGCCAAAGGCGGCAAGATCGTCAAGTGATCTGGGTGAGCCGGCGGCGTCCGGAGGTCGCGGGGCAAATGACCTCCGGCGCCGCCGCTTTCTTTCTTCCCCTCTTGTAACTGGAGGCGCCGAGCGGCGTAGACACGACATGTTTCCCCAGCTGGGTCGCGGTCTCGGGTTGCGCCGGGAGCACTATCGCCACGTCATCGACACCAAGCCAAACGTCGATTGGTTCGAGGTCATCTCGGAGAACTTCATGGTCGCGGGCGGCAACCCGCGGCGCGTGCTCGAGGCCGTCCGACGCGACTACCCAGTCGTGCTGCACGGCGTGTCGATGTCGATCGCGTCGACCGATCCGCTGGACGAGCGCTACCTCGGTGAGCTCGCCGCCCTCGCGCGTGATGTCGAGCCCGCGTGGGTCTCCGACCACCTCTGCTGGGGCACCGCCCACGGCATCAATGCGCACGATCTGCTCCCCGTGCCGTACACGGAAGAGGCGCTGGCGCACGTCGTGCGTCGCGTGGAGGCGGTGCAGGAGCGTCTCGGCCGGCGCATCCTGCTCGAGAACCCGTCCAGCTACATGCGCTTCCAGGGCGACGACATGGCCGAGCACGAGTTTCTCGCCGAGCTCGCCCGACGTGCCGACTGCGGCATCCTGCTCGACGTCAACAACGTCTTCGTCAGCGCGCACAACCACGGCTTCGATCCCCGGGACTACATCGCGGCGATGCCGGCGGAGCGCATCGGCCAGATCCATCTCGCCGGGCATACCGAGGAAGGCCCGCTGCTGATCGACACCCACGACGGCTACGTCCGGCCGGAGGTGTGGCAGCTCTACGCCGAGACGATCGCGCGCTTCGACGCCCGCTCGACGATGATCGAGTGGGATCAGAACGTCCCCGCCTTCGAAGAGCTGGAGCGCGAGCTCGACCGCGCCGCGTACTGGGCGCGCGTCGGGCTCGAGTCACAGGGGGAGGGACGCCGTGCGGCCTGAGCGCGCGCTTTCCGAGCGCTCCTCGCTCGCGGCGGTTCAGAGCGCCGTGCTGTCGCTCGTTACCGGTCGCGCGGGCGGGGAGGTTCCGCCGCCGGACACCTTGATTGTCAGCGACGCGCGCGCGAACGCCTACGAGCGGATGGCCGTGTACGCGCACATGTACCGGGCGCGGATCGCGGAGGCCCTCGAATCCCAGTTCCCGCGGCTCGCGAAGTTGCTGGGCGCGGACGCCTTCAGCGACCTCGCCCGAGCGTACATCAATGACGTGCCGTCGCAGCATCCGTCGCTCCGATACATCGGCGAACGTCTGCCGAGCTGGCTTGCCAAGGCACGGCCCGACTCACCCGAGGTCGCCGCCCTCGCGGCGCTGGAGTGGGCGCGCGCTGACGTCTTCGACCTGGCCGACGACGAGGTGCTGACCTTGGATGACGTTCGCGACTGGCCGCAGGATCGCTTCGGCGAGCTTCCGCTCCAGCTCGTGACGGCGCACCGCCTGGTCACCGTACGTTCGGGCGCCGCTCGACTGTGGGACTCAATCGGCGGCGATGTCGCCGACCCCGCGAATGACGCGTCCACCGCAGGGGCAACCGAGGGGCTCCTCGTGTGGCGCGATGGAACGATCGTCTATCACCGCCCTGTCGTCGAGGCGGAGCGTGCGGCACTCGAACTCGCCTCTCGCGGCACGAGCTTCGGCGTGGTCTGCGAATCCCTCCTCGCCACACACGGTGAAGAGGCCGCCGTCGGTCAGGCCTACGCCTGGATGTCGACCTGGCTCGCCGACGGACTGCTGCGGCCGTAGCCGCGCCCGGGAGATGACGTGAGCCAGCGGCGTGTCACGAGGAACGCGAGCAAGCCGATCGGTCCGAACATCATGGTGGCTACGAGGATCGGGGACAGCCTGTATCCCGCGTCGGGAACTTGGTTGAGCATCCAGCGGCCGACCAGCGTGTCGAAGCACAGGTAGTGAACCCAAGCAGTCAGCGCGCCCCAGGGCGAGTCGAACAGCGCCATCATCCCGGACAGTGAGCCGAAGGAGTCGGCGCCAATTCGGCCTCCGGTCGCGATGGCGGTCACGAAGCAGATGAGGTAGGCGAGCGCGAGCACTCCCCATGGCCAGTCCGCGCGGGCGAGGTAGCGAGCGGCGCGGCTTCGCGGGAGGAGGACCCAAACGAACCAGAGCGGAAGCGGCAGCAACTGAACGAATCCAAACGCGGCTTCTGGTGACATGCCGCCGATCTCCGCGCGGTCGAGCCTTGCCCGCAATGGTGCGGATGCACCATCACTCCGGATCGATTGGGCAGACCGCGATGAGCTCGGCGCGGGTAGACGCACCCGCGCGGGCCATGAGCCGCCAGATCTGATTTCGGACGGTATTCGGTGATGTGCCGAGCGCCGCGGCGATTTCGTTGCTCCGGAGACCGCGTCGGAGCAGGTCGACGATCTCCGTCTCCCGCGGCGAGAGCGCGAGCCAAGCGGGCAATGCTGTGGTCCCGGTCGCCGCAGCGCTGGCCATCGCGATGGTGGGAAGCACCGCGTTCACGCGGGCCAGATCTCGGGAATGGAATCGACCTCGTGACCCACAGCGCCCGAGCCAGAGACAGCCGACGGGCTCGTCCTGCCAGACCGGAATCGCGCAGAGCGTCTCTCGACCTCCGTGCGGGCGGACGACCTCGGCGAAATAGCGCGTCGAGCGAGCCCGGCCTTCTCCCAGCACCCGCACGTCGACGGAGGCGGCCCCGCGCGCCGCCGCGAGGATTGGCGCCAGCTCGGCGGCGTGACGGGCGCTTGCGGCTTTCCAATCCTCTATGACATCCGATCGAAAGCCCACTGTGGCGGGAGGCATGGGGCCGATCGCGAAGGCACCCACGTCGGCGCCGACGTCGCGTATAAGCGCGCTCAGGAGCTCCTGCTGGAACCTGGCCGGCGTTCGGTGCGATCGGGCAAGCTCCACGATCGATCCGGCGTCCACGAGCGCACCGTATCACGCCCTCGCATGGCGATCCGATGCTGCGGAGCAGGGAGCCAGCGTCGCTGGTCGTCGAGGACGGCGACGATCTCCGGCGGGCAGTCCGGCTCCGGAACGACCGCGAAGCCGTGGCGTTCGTAGAAGGGTCGGTTCCAGGGCAGGTGCGCGTACGTCGTCAGCCAGAGCGGCTCACTGCCGGCCCACTCCATGGCGCGCAGGAGCAGACGACGCCCGAGACCTCGGCCCTGGGCGCTCACGCGCACGGACAGCTGCTCGAGGTGGGGCGCGCCGGCAATGCGTGTCATCACCAGCAGCCCGACCGCTCGGCCGCCGGGCGGCCCGGCGAGGAACACGGTTCCGTCGCGTGCGGCGGCCGTCCAGCACGCCCGCTCAGCGCGCGAGAATGGATGGTCGGGGCCGAAGTCCACGGTGAGGCCGGCACGCGCGTAGAGCGTACTGGCGTCGTCGTCGATCGAGACGATCTCGTCGATGTCGGCCGGCGACGCCAGGCGAGTCTCGAGCAACTCAGTCACGGGCAGCAGTTTGCGGCCGGAGGAGCGGCTTGGGCAGATCCATCGACATTGACCCTCGCCGGGCACGAAGCCGCGACACCAGGTTGTCGAGCGAGAGCGGGCCGGCGCCGGCGACCGCGAGCCAGATGAAGAACACCAGGTAGCTCCACTCCTCGAAGCCGACCAGCGCGGTGAGGCCGCTGATGTCGGCGCGCTTGGCGGTCAGAATCGCCACAACCATCGTGAAGGCGAGCGGCAGCGCGGCCAGGCGCGTGCCGAGGCCGACCAACACGAGGACGCCGCCGAAGAACTCGGTGGAGGCCGCGAGTGTCGCGTTGAAGCCGGGTGCCGGGATGTGGAGGCTGGCGAAGAAGTCCGTCACGTCGCCGAGGGAGTGCAGCTTGCCCCAGCCGGTTCCGATGAAGACGAGGCCGACCGTGAGGCGAGCCAGGGTAGGGCCGACGAAGGCCAGCTTGTCGGCGGCAGCGCGCAGCCGAGCGAGGACGTTGTTGATCGTGGTGAGCATGTTGATCTCCTTAGGCTCACTACGTCGCCGGCATCGAGCGGTTACAGGTGGTCGCGGCCTTTCGCGACATGTAACCGCCCGGGCGCGCCGGCGTAAGGACCGGCATGAAGAACCAAGATCGAACGGCCGGCACTGCGGGCGCCCAGGCTGAATTGGATCGACTGGAACAGGACGCGCGTCGCGAGCGCAACTGGAAGCGATTCGGTCCCTACCTCGCGGAGCGGCAGTGGGGCACCGTGCGCGAGGACTACTCCGCGGATGGGACCTGCTGGGACTACTTCCCGCACGAGCATGCGCGCAGCCGCGCCTACCGGTGGGGCGAGGACGGTCTGCTCGGGATCTGCGATCGGCAGGGCCGCCTCTGCTTCGGGCTGGCGCTTTGGAACGGCGCCGACCCGATCCTCAAGGAACGCCTTTTCGGTCTGACCGGCCCGGAAGGGAATCACGGCGAGGACGTGAAGGAGCACTACTTCTATCTCGATTCGACGCCGACCCACTCGTACATCCGCTCGCTCTACAAGTACCCGCAGCGCGAGTTCCCGTATCGCGCGCTCGTGGAGGAGAACCGACGCCGCGGCAAGACCGATCCGGAGTTCGAGCTCTCGGACACCGGCGTGTTCGACGACGGCCGGTACTTCGACGTGATCGCCGAGTACGCAAAGGCGTCGCCTGACGACCTCGTCATCGCGGTCACCATTGCGAACCGCGGCCCGGTCGCCGCGCCCATCGCCGTCCTACCCACGCTCTGGTTTCGCAACACGTGGGCCTGGGGCCGAAGCGGCGAAGGCTACTCGGAGCGCCCGATGCTGACGGCCCGCGGTGGGCTCGATATCGACGTCCATCACGCCACGCTCGGCGACTACTACTTCGCGCTGGACGTCGATCCGACGAACGGGGCGCGCCCGGAGCTGCTGTTCACCGACAACGACAGCAACAACGAGAAGGTGTTCGGCGCGCCTAACGCGACGCCGTTCGTGAAGGACGCCTTCCACGACTACGTGGTCCATGGGCGAGTCGAGCGCGTGAACCCCGAGCGGCGCGGCACCAAGGCCGCCGCGCTCTACCGACTCTCGGTCCCAGCGGGCGGGCAGATCCGCCTGCGCATGCGGCTTACAGCCGCCGCGGAAACCACGGTCGACCGGTCGCCGTTCTTCGACTTCGAGGCCGTGCTCGCCGCGCGGCGGGTGGAAGGCGACGCGTTCTATGCCGCCAAGACCGGCCCGCTGTCTCCGGACGAGCGCCTCGCGGTCCGGCAAGCGTACGCGGGCTTGCTGTGGTCGAAGCAGTTCTACCACTACGACGTGCGCGCCTGGCTGGACGGCGATCCGGCGCAGCCGCCGCCGCCCGTGAGCCGCCGCGGCGGCCGCAACGTCGAATGGGGTCACCTCTACAACCGCGACGTCTTGTCGATGCCCGACAAGTGGGAGTACCCGTGGTTCGCGGCGTGGGATCTCGCGTTCCACATGATCCCGTTCGCGCGCATCGATCCCCACTTCGCCAAGGAGCAGCTCCTGCTGATGACGCGCGAGTGGTACATGCACCCGAACGGCCAGCTTCCCGCATACGAGTTCGCGTTCGGGGACGTGAACCCCCCGGTGCACGCGTGGGCGGCGTGGCGTGTCTACAAGATCGCCGTCGATCGAGACGGCAAGCGCGATCGAGTTTTTCTCGCCCGCATGTTCAAGAAGCTGCTCCTCAACTTCACCTGGTGGGTGAACCGCAAGGACGCGGAGGGCCGCAACCTGTTCTCCGGCGGGTTTCTCGGACTCGACAACATCGGCGTGTTCGATCGGTCGCGTCCGCTGCCCACGGGCGGGCACCTGGAACAGGCCGACGGCACCGCGTGGATGGCGTTCTTCTGCGCGACCATGCTGTCGATGTCGCTCGAGCTCGCCAAGACCGAACCGTCGTACGAGGACATGGCCTCCAAGTTCTTCGAGCACTTCGTCCACATCACCGACGCGATGAACGCGCTCGGGGGCACGGGGCTGTGGGACGAGCAGGACGGGTTCTTCTACGACAAGCTGCACGTGGGCGACGACGAGGTGCCGCTGCGCGTGCGCTCGCTCGTGGGGCTCCTGCCCCTCATCGCTGTCGAGGTGTTGGACGACGAGGTCATGGACCACCTGCCGGCGTTTCGTCGTCGAATGCGCTGGTTCCTCGAGAACCGGCAGGACCTCGCCGGGCGCGTCAGTCTCGGGATGGGAGAAGGGGAGCACGCCCACGGCCACGTGCTGCTGGCGATTCCCTCGCGAGAGCGCCTGGTCAGCATGCTGCGCTACCTGCTCGACGAGAGCGAGTTCCTCTCGCCACACGGCATCAGGTCGGTGTCGAAGGTCCATGAGCGCGCGCCGTACCGCTATTTCCACCATGGCGAGGAGTTCCGCGTCGACTACGTCCCGGGCGAGTCCAACACGGGCCTCTTCGGCGGCAACTCGAATTGGCGCGGGCCGATCTGGATGCCGGTCAACTACCTGCTGGTCGAGGCGCTCGAGCGCTACCACCACTTCTACGGCGACAGCCTGAAGGTGGAGTGCCCGGCCCGGTCCGGCCAGTGGCTGAACCTCGCGGAGGTCGCGCGCGAGATCTCGGCGCGGCTCGGTCGCATCTTCCTCGCGGACGACGCCGGCCACCGCCCGTGTCACGCCGGCGATCGCCGCTTCGCGGAGGATCCGCACTGGCGCGAGCTCGTCCTGTTCCACGAGTACTTCCACGGCGAGACCGGCCGCGGCGTCGGGGCGAGCCACCAAACCGGATGGACAGCGCTCGCGATTCGATTCATCGAAGACATCGCGCGCGACCGGGCGGCCCGACGCCGGGCGCCCCGCGCCCCGGAATCCACGAACGTCGCCCGCAAGGAGATCTCGCCATGAACGATCGCGATGATCGCGTGAGCGTAGCCGGGCTTAGCCCGGCGGAGCTCGTCGCGGGAGGGCTTGGGAACCCTCGCAGGGTTCCCAAAGACAGTGAATGGCTGGAGACCGACGGTCTCGGAGGCTTCGCGATGGGAACGGTGTCGGGCGTCCGTACCCGCCGCTACCACGGCCTCTTGGTCGCGGCGACCACGCCGCCGAGCGGACGGATGATGCTGGTGAGCGGCGTCGATGTGGGCATCGAGACCCCGGGCGGACGCTGGTCGCTGTCGACGCAACGGTATGCGCCCGACGTGACCGGCGGCGACGGCGAGCGCCACATCGAGAGCTTCGCGCTCGATCCCTGGCCGACGTGGATCTTCCGGCTGCCCGACGGCACCCGGATCAAGCACGAGCTCCTGATGCGCGCGGGGGCGCCGCAGGTCTTCCTGTCGTGGCAGCTTCTCACCCCTTCTCGGGCGCCGCGTCCGGCCCCCGACCTCGCCTGGACGAAGCTGACCGTCCGCCCGTTCATCGCGGTCCGGGACTTTCACGCGCTGATGCGCGAGAACCCGTCGTTCTCGTTCGACCACGAGATCGACGGTGGTCACTTCCGCTTCCGGCCGTATGCGGGCGCTCCGACCGTCGTCGCCTCGTCGAGCGGCGCGTACCGTCACCAGCCGCATTGGTATCGGAGCTTCATCTACGAGGGCGAGCGAGAGCGCGGCCTCGACTTCGTCGAGGACCTAGGATCGCCCGGAGAGTGGAGCTTCGAGCTCGCGGACGGCGAGGCCGCCATGGTGTTCACCTGCGAACGCATGGTCCGGGATCCGGCCATCGTCCCGGCGCGAGATGCCGTCGAGACCGCGCGTACCCTCGAGCGCGCGCGGCGGGCCAAGCTCGACGGCCCGCTCGAGCGCGCGGCGGATCAGTACCTGGTCGCGCGCCGGGGAGGGCGGACGATCGTCGCAGGCTATCCGTGGTTCGGCGACTGGGGGCGCGACACGTTCATCGCCGTTCGCGGGCTCTGCCTCGCGACCGGCCGCGTGTCGGAGGCGATTGAGGTCCTGTCCGCGTGGGCTGGACTCGTGTCAGAGGGGATGCTGCCGAACTTCTTTCCCGACAACCACGTCGGCGCCGAGCCCGAGTACAACTCGGTCGACGCATCGCTGTGGTACGTCGTCGCGGTCGGCGAGGCGATGCACGCCGCCGGCGCCCGTCTGGGCGCCGAGGAACGCCGCCGCCTCGTAAACGCGGTCGAGGCAATTCTGTCGGGCTACGCCGCGGGGACGCGCTACGGGATCCGGGCGACCGACGACGGGCTGCTGGCGGCGGGCGTTGCCGGACAGCAGCTGACGTGGATGGATGCGCGGGTCGAGGGTCGCGAGATCACGCCCCGCATCGGCAAGCCGGTCGAAATTCAGGCGCTGTGGCTGAACGCCCTGGCCGTCGCGGTGACGTTCGGAACCACCTCCGCGGATCGCTGGTCCGATCTCCTCACCCGCGGGCGCGCGAGCTTCGAACGTCGGTTCTGGGACGATGCCAACGGGCGGCTTCACGACGTGATCGACGTCGACCACCGACCCGGGACGACCGACTCGTCGCTGCGGCCCAACCAGATCCTGGCGGTCGGCGGGCTGCCGATGCCGCTGCTCTCGGGCGCGCGCGCACGGATGGTCGTCGAAGCGGTCACGGAGCATCTGGTGACGCCGCTGGGCTTGCGCTCGCTCTCTCCCGGTGAGCCCGGATATCAAGGGCGCTACGCCGGCGGTGTCCGGGAGCGCGACGGCGCCTACCACCAGGGGACGGTGTGGCCGTGGTTGATGGGACCGTTCGTCGAGGCGTTCGTTCGTGTGTACGGGGCGACGCCCGAGGTGAAGCGCGTTGCGCGCGAGCGCTTCCTCGCGCCGCTGCTCGCGCATACGAGCGCCGCGGGCGTCGGCCACGTCTCGGAGGTCGCGGACGCCGACGCGCCCCACATGCCGGGCGGCTGCCCGTTCCAGGCGTGGTCCCTGGGCGAGCTTCTCCGCCTCGATCGCGTCGTGGTGTCGACGGACCGCGCCGAGCCGCATTCGTCGCCTTCCCCCCGTGAGGCCGCCGCTTCCAAGCCGACGATTTCGGCGCCGGTGCTGTAACCGCGGCCTCCCGGCGCCGTAGCACTTCCGGAGGGACACGATGAAGCCGACGCCGCCGATCGCGACCGAACGAGACTACTTCGCCGAACAGGCGCTGCCCGACGCCGCAGCGCCGGCGTGCGCAATCGTCAAGACGCTGGTGGGTCAGAAAGCGATCGTCACCGGCGCGAACTCCGGCATCGGCCGCGCCATCGCGCTCGCGCTCGGTCAAGCGGGCGCCGATGTGGTCGTCAACTACGTTTCACGCGAAGAGGAGGCGTTCAAGGTGGCGGATGAGATCCGCGCTTCCGGCGCGCAGGCGTTGCCGATCCGTGCCGACGTCAGCAGCGAAGCGGACGTACAGTCGATGTTCGCGCGGACGCTCGACGCGTTCGGGACGCTCGACATCGTCGTCAACAACGCGGGCCTGCAGAAGGACGCGAAGTTCGAGGATCTGACGATCGCGGCCTGGGACCTGGTGATGAACGTCAACCTCAAGGGCCAGTTCCTGTGCGCACGGGAGGCGGTACGCGCGTTCAAGCGCCAGGGCGTCCGCCGCCAGATCTCGAGCGCAGCCGGCAAGATCCTGTGCGTCAGCTCCGTCCACGACATCATCCCGTGGGCGGGCCACGTCAACTACGCGGCCTCGAAGGGCGGCGTGATGATGATGATGAAGTCGATCGCCCAGGAGGTCGCCCCCTATCGGATCCGCGTCAACAGCATTGCCCCCGGCGCAGTCCGCACGCCGATCAACATGGAGGCCTGGCACACGCGCGAGGCGTACAACGACCTGATGCGCCTCATCCCCTACAAGCGCATCGGTGAGCCCGTCGAGATCGGCCGCGCCGCGGTCTGGCTGGCGTCGGACGACTCCGACTACATCAACGGCGCGACCATCTACGTCGACGGCGGCATGACGCTGTACCCGGGATTCGAGACCGGCGGGTAGTACCCCGCCACTCCGAACCAATCAGAGCTACCGCGGGGAGGAATTAGGTCTGGTTCACGACGTCGCGCGCGGCTCGCACGACCACTTCGCGCATCCAGACGTGCGCCGGATCGTGAGCACGCCGGGTGTGCCACACCAGGCACAGCTCGAAGCGCGGCAGCGGCAGCGGCGGCTTCCGCAGCACGACCGGGTGGTGGGTGCTCACTCGGCGCAGTAACAGCGCCGGCCCGGTGCTGATCAGGTCGCTCTCGGCGACCACCTGAGGCGCGACGAGGAAACTGGAGATCTGGAGCGCGACGCGCCGGGTGAGGCCGCGTCGCGCCAACTCCGTATCGACGAAGTTGCCGGGGCTCCCGCCCGGCGCGACCAGCAGATGCTCCAGCGCCAGGTATCGTTGGAGGGTGAAGCGCGGCTGACGAAGCACGGGGTGGCCCTTGCGCAGCACGCAGACGAAGCCGTCGCTGAACAACAGTTGTTGAACGAACACCCCAGGTAGCTTGGTCTTCACCGTGATCGCCACGTCGATCGCTCCCGATTCCAGTTGCTCGCGCAGGTCGGGATAACTGGTGATTTGCAAGGCCACGCCGGGCGCCTCCGCACGAAGCAGCGACAGCAGCGGCGTGCTCAGAAGGGCCTGCGGATAGTCGGCGGCACCGATTCGCAGAGGTAAGCGCGCGCGGCGCGGCTCGAAGCGTTCTTCCCCGCTAAGACTCGCCTGCAGCTCGCCCAAGCCTCGCTCGATCTGGGGCAAGAGCAACACCGCGCGCGGCGTCAACTCGAGCGCGCGGCCGCTGCGCACCAGCAGCGGATCGCCATATAGGTCGCGCAGGCGCGCCAGCGCGTGGCTGGTCGCGGATTGGCTGAGGCCCAGCTGACGAGCCGCGCGTGTCACGTGGCGTTCGCCCAGCAGCGCCTTCAACGCCACCAGCAGATTGAGATCGACAGCCGCAAGCTTCACGTCATGCGCCACGTGCATCATCATAGTGCCAACTGTGCATTGGACCGATAGCTGCTTTCGCCCGACGCTGGGCTCATGAGCGACACCAAGCACCTCCAACACTTCCGCTCGATGGAAGGCAAGGCGTACCAGCTGGGCCCGCTGAAGCTCGGCTTCAAGCGGAACGAAGGCGACAGCGAAGGCTCGTACAGCATGTTCGAGTCGCTCGAGCAGGCGGGCCGCAGCGTCGCCCTCCATCGACACCCGACGTTTCAGGAGACGTTCATCGTCCTGGAAGGTCGCTTCGAATTCGAGGTGGCCGGCGAGCGGCGCTCTCTCGGGCGGGGGAGATACTCGTCATTCCGCGAGGAGCCCCCCACGGGTTCACATGCACGTCGCCAGAGCCCGGCCGCATGCTGACAATCAGCACGCCCGCCGGTCTCTTCGAGGCGTTCGTCGCGGACATCAGCGCGGCGAACATCAGCGGGGCCGAGGCCGAGGCGCGCGCCGTCTTCGCGCGCCACAGTCTTGAGCTGCTCTGATCGCCGTCGAGGCCCCCGGCTTGTCGCGTTGGAGGTGGCGGGCGGCGCCAGCTTCTACGGCGCGGCCAAGCTCGAGCGGCTGTTTCGCGACCTCCAGGCGGCGCGGTTTCACCCGCTTCCCGAGAAGCAGCAGACGCGTCTCACGGGTCGAGTGCTGCTGGGCCTCGACGTGGACGGTTAGGCGCGGCGCTCTCCACCGCAGAAGATGCACGGGAAGCCATGTGCCAGCTTGGCGCACCCTGCGCTCCGGCTGCGCGTGTGGCGGACATGGATCTCCGAGGCCAGCAACATGCCCGCGAGGGGGGCGAGAAAGTAGATCCACAGCCCCTGCCAGGCGTGGCCTGGAATCGCCGAGGCCAGCGTGCGGGCGGGGTTCATGCTCATCCCGGACAGCGGCGCTTCGAAGGTGATGTAGAGGAAGAGCACGGCGCCGACGAACAGGCCGGTGTAGCGGCCGAGTCGTTGCGAGCGCCCGAGCGTCAACACGAGCAGGACGAGCGCGAACGAGATCACCAGCTCGCATAGGAATGCGATGGCCACGCCGGCTGCTCCTGGCAACGTCGCGCCTGCGGTGACCGGCGGTGCAACAAACGCGTCGCCGAGCAGTGCCGCCACGCCCAGCGCGCCCGCGAGACCGCCCGCGAATTGCGCCGCCACATAGGCGACCGCGTCTCGCGCGCCCACCCGCCCGAGACGAAGGAACGTGAGCGTGAAGGCGGGGTTGATATGCGCCCCGGATCGGCGCCCCCAGGGCGAATACACGAGGCCGATCGCCGTGAGGCCCATGGCGACACCCATCAGCGCGCGCCGTCCGAAGGCGCTCGGGAGCGCCTGATGCAGCGGCGATCCCGGGTACTCGAGCAGTGTGCCGAAGAGGCCGGCCGAGATCATGAACAGGCCCAGCCCGAGGCCCTCCATGAGCGCTTCCGGCCAGTGGACCCGCGTCGTCTGCATGCGCTCTGCTACGTCGCTCAAAGGCGCCAGTTACACCGGCACGCCTTCGCATGTCGTGAGCTACAATCGCCGCCGCCGATGGTTTCGGAGGCTGAGCCGGCATCGCTGTCGCCCCTGCGCACCCGTTTCACGAGCGGCGCGCTCGTCCTGAACGCTATCCTGCACGGGACGGCCAGCGTCGGGATGGCGCTTGGAATCGGCCCGCACACCGCCGATCAGCCGAACATGGCCTGGCGCGCGGCGGCGGCGGGGCTAGCAGGCGCGTTCATGCTCGGGTTCGTGGCGACGCGGTTGCGACGCGATCCAGCCCTCATCGTGATGCCGCTCGTGTTCGTCGCGTGTAACCTCATTGCAACGCTGCATGAATTCCTCGCAAGCGGAGAGCAGGCCAGCTTGCCGCCAGCCATCTTTGAGACGTCGTTCCTTCTTGTGTACGCGTTCTTTGCGTCACGCCTCATTTCGTCGTCGCGGTCCAGGTCCCGTCCCAACCAACCGGCGGCGGGCTGACGATCCAGGTGCGGCAGCGCGCGGCGAGCAGCTTCGCCGCGGCATCGCCGAGAGCGTCGACGTCGCCGAGCAAGACGAGCGCGTCAGCAAAGCGGCCCTCGAACGCCGCCGCGACGGCCTGCTCATGCCGGGCGATCGCGGGGCGTTGCGCGTCGACGCGGAGGTCACCTGCGACGCCGACCAGCTCGTGAACGTCCACGGGGAGTGACTTGCCCTTGACCGCCACGCGATCCAATCGGCGAAAGACGAACCCTCCCCCGACGCTGCGGCGAACCTCGTCGCTGACCAGGATGGTCGTCCCGTAGACCTTGCTGAGTCCTTCGAGCCGCGCCGCAAGGTTCACCCCATCGCCCATCGCGGTGTAGCTGAGCCGGTCGGGCGCGCCGAAGTTCCCGACCAGCACCCGATCGGTGTGGATGCCGAAGCGGGTCCTCCAGGGTGGCAACCCCGCCTCTCGCCACCACGTCGATGCGCAGAGCTCGCGAAGTGCCGCCGCGCAGGCGAGGGCGGCGCGACAGGCGGAGACCGGATGCTGATCGTCGGGGGAGGGCGCGTTCCAAAGCACCATCAGCGCATCGCCGATGTACTTGTCGACGGTGCCCCCGGTGGATTCCACGGCCCGCGTCGCCACCTCCAGGTAGCGCCCGAGCGCCTCGGCCAGCTCGTCCGGGGGTAGCGACTCCGCGTGCGTCGTGAAGTCCGCGATGTCGGTGAACATCAGCGATACCTCGGCGAGGTCCGCGCCGAGGACCGGGTCGCGGCCGCTGTCGTAGAGCCGCCGCACGAGATCAATGGGTACGTACTTCACCATCGCTCGCAGCGCGGTCTTCGCCCGCTCGACGCTTTCCAGCGCTCCCCGAACCTCTCGAAACGGCGATGCGACCTCGGGTGTGGGCTCGAACGAAAACCGGCGCATGGCATCCGTCGAGCGCACGAGCGTGCGCACGCCGAGGCCGACTGTGCGAACGCCGATGATGCCGACGACGCCGATGATCGCGACTACGACACCAAGCAACAGCAACAGCCGATCGCGCGCGGCGGCGAGCGGGCCCACGTAGTGACTCTCGGGCACGACGATGCCGACGAGCCACTGCTGCGCGCGCCCCTCAGCAACCGACAGCAAGGAGACGAAATACGGCGTGCCCGCGACGAGCATCCGCCCGCCGCCGGTTCCGCCGCCGCGGGCGAATGCCAGCGCCGCGGCGATCGCGGGTGGTGTCGATTGCGGCATCACCCGGAGGTCGCCGTCGGGATCGGGCCGGCCTTTGGCGTCGATGACCACATACCGGTCTTCGGGCGCGAGCCGCGTGATGAGCCGGCCGGTCGCGTCGCACAGGAACAAACGGTGGGGATCATCGGCCGGCGGTGCGGCGCCGACGCGGTCGAGGGCGCCGCTGACAATCCCGGCCCGCAGGACGCCGACGAAGCGCTTGGCCCCACGCGTATCCTTGACGAACACGGCCTTCTGGACCGTCATCGTCTTTCGGCGTGCATCCGCTGGCAGATCGACGTCGTGCTCGGCAAAAGCGAGGTCACTCCAGAGCGCTTGCCCTCCGGCGTCGCGATGAGCCGCGGCACGGAAGGTGTCGTGCAGCGTCGGGTCAGCGGGACCGCCCGGTGCGGCCCCATCAACGACGCGGTGGCGGATGCCGCCTCCCGCGTCTCGGAACAGCGACAGCTGCCGCCTTCGGCCAGAACCGAGCTGGGCCTCGCCATCCTCACCGTAGCCTTCGAGCGACCCGGACGTGAGGGTCAGCTCGGTGAGCCCGCCGAGCGCGATGAGCTCGGCGGTGAGATAGCGCCGCACCGAGGCGGCGTCAGCGTCCTCGATGATGCCCTCTGCCAGTGCCCGCTCGAAGTCCAGGATCGCCTTCTCGGCGGCGCCGAGATCCGATTCCACCGCGGCGGCGGCCTGCGCGGCGCGCGCGAGCCGGGCTGACTCGCCGACGCGCAGGACCGCGGCGCTCGACGTCCGCACGGAGAGACCCAGGACGAGCGCGGCCAGCACGGCCAGCAGGCCGACGGCGAGCGCGAAAAAGCGGGGCAGGGTCATGGCTGCGGGATTCCGCTTTGCTACGCCGCTCGAGCGCCAAGGTTACGGTGGCGCACCGGCGGTCGCTGAGGTGCCATCCGGTGTGGGGCCTCGGGCGGGCCGCGCTCGCCCTGGCGTGCCCAGGTGCGCGGGGACACTGTCACCCGAGAAGAAAGTCGCGGTCGTCTGTAACGGACGCGGGGTCCGGCGTACCAAAGGTAGTGCGCATGACGACGCGGGGTCTATTGTGGTTGGCGGTGGCGGTGGCCGGATGCTCGTCCACCGCGCGTGCCGCGCCAGCGGCGTGGCGACGCGTCGTCCTCGTGGAGTTGTTCACGTCTCAGGGGTGCAGCTCATGCCCGCCGGCGGATGCCTTCGTGCGCCAGCTTCCGGGCTTAGGTTTCGGACGAGACAAGGTCGTGCCGCTGACATTCCACGTCGGCTACTGGGACCGTTTGGGGTGGAAGGATCCGTTCGCGAGCGCCGCATTCACCCAGCGCCAAGAGCGGTACGCGCGCTCGGGCCGGCTGCGGTCGCCGGATGGCAGCGATGGGCTCGATGGGCTCTATACGCCGCAGATGATCGTGGACGGCAGCGTTCAGTTCTCGGGGCAGCGGCGTCAAGCAGCGCTCCAGGAGATGGAGCGCGCGGCAGCGCGCGCCCCACTCTTCGAGCTCGTCGCAGGGTCGGCGATCAGAGGCGCTAGCGCCGAGCTGACGATTCAGGCCAAGCCGCTCGGAGAGACTGGGCGCGACCGCGATTGGCGGATCGTCGCGGCGCTCGCGGCGCTGAAGACCCGCACCGCCGTCGACCGTGGCGAAAACGCCGGGGAGACTCTCGACGAGGCTGCGGTCGTGCGGGCGCTTTCCGCCAGCGTCGCCATGCCGGCACCGGGAGCCGTGGCGCGCATTGTGATCTCGAAGCCGGCCGACCTCGCGTGGTCCAACGTCGAGCTCGTTGTGTTCGCTCAATCCGAGGCGACCCGTGAGATCGGCGCCGTTCGAGCTCTCGATCCGCGGTAGCCGACGACTGTTTATCCGCGAGAAATAGTCCATTTCCTCAGCAGTGCATTCTCGGACCATTGCGCCCCGGCTAGCTTGTCTGCACGGAGGGTGTGGACATGAGCAAGCCGTACGACGTCATTGTTCTCGGGGCACGGTGCGCGGGATCGCCCACGGCTATGTTGCTGGCGCGCAGGGGCTACCGCGTTCTCGTGGTCGACAGAGCCAGCTTTCCGAGCGACACGGTTTCGACGCACGTCGTTCAGCCGATGGCGGCCGCGGCGCTGGCGCGCTGGGGCTTACTCGATCGCCTCGCCGCCAGCGGTTGTCCGCCCATCCATACGATGGCGTTCGACTTCGGTCCGATCATGATCACCGGAACGCCGGGCACGGACACTGCGCCGCATGCGTACTGCCCGCGGCGCACGGTGCTCGACAAGATCCTCGTCGACGCCGCGGCGGAAGCGGGCGCGGAGGTCCGGGAGGGCTTTTCGGTCGAACGCTTGCTCATGGAGAGCGACCGCGTCGTCGGCGTCGAGGGCAGCAGCAAGGGCGGACAATTGCTTGCCGAGCGCGCTTCGGTCGTCGTTGGGGCCGACGGTCGCCACTCGCTGCTCGCCAAGACCCTCCAAGCCGAAGAGCATCACGCCAAGCCCCCGCTCGAAGGCTGCTACTACACCTACTTCAGTGGTTTGCCCATGAACGGCCGCTTCGAGGTGTACATCCGCCCGAGCCGCGGTGTCGCCGCGATGCCGACGAACGACGGCCTGACGCTGGTGCTCGTCGGATGGCCGTACCGCGAATTCGAGTCGAACAAGAAGGACATCGAGGGCAACTTCCAGCGCGCCATCGATCTTCACCCCGCCTTCGCGGCGCGAGTACGCGCGGCCAAGCGGGAAGCGAAATTTGCCGGCGCGGCAGTGCCGAATTTCTTCCGGAAGCCCTTTGGACCCGGCTGGGCGCTCGTGGGCGACGCTCGCTACTGCAAGGATCCGATCACCGCCCAGGGGATCAGAGACTCTTTCGACGATGCTGAGGCGTGCGCGAACGCGCTCGATCAGGTTTTCCGGCAGGGCAGGGCCTTCGAAGACATGATGGCCGAGTACCAGAGGGTGCGCGAGACGCACACATTGCCGATGTACGAGCTGACGTGCCAGGCCGCAACGCTGGCGCCGCCGCCGAGCGAGATGCAGCAGCTGCTCGGCGGCATCCAGGGCAAGCAGAAGGCGATGGACGCGTTCATTCGCATGAATGCGGGGACCATCTCGCCGCCGGAGTTCTTCGCGCCCGAGAACCTCCGGGCGCTGATGGCGGCCGCCTAGCGCCCGCCTAAGCGCCCGCCTAAAGCGCCCGCCTAGCGCCGCGCCTTTGCCTTCCGCTTCGCGGCGGCCTCGATGGTCGGCCACCAAGGATCATCATTGGGAGGGCCGAGGTTCTCCCGCAACGTCTCGACGAACAGTCCGACCTTGGCGGGAAGAAAACGCCGGTGGGGGTACAGCGCGTAGAGCCGCAACTGCGGCGCGACCGTCCAATCGACAAACAACGGCTCCATACCGGCGGCGACGTCCTCCACCGCGCCGATACTCGGTATCACCAGGATGCCGACCCCGGCTCGGGCTGCTTCCTGAAGCGCACGACCGCTGTTGCTGAGCACAGCAGGTGTCAGTTTCACGGTGATCTGCTTGCCCGCGCGCTCCATCAGCCACTCGTCACGTACCCGCGGTTCGGTGAAGATCAAGGCTCGGTGCTTGGCGAGGTCCTCGGGTGCGCGAGGCCGGCCATGTCGGCGTAGGTAATCGGGGGCGGCGAGGATGGCCATTTTCGTCATCGCGAGGGGACGCGCCACGTATTGCCCGGTCAGCGACGGGGCGACGCGCAACCCGACGTCGAAGCCCTCGTCGACGAGGTCGACTGGCCGATTCGAGAGCTGGAGGTCGATCGTGACGTCTGGGTAGCGGTTCATGTACCGGGAAAGCGACGCCATGATGCTGGGGCCGAAATCTACAGGCGCCGTCACTCGCAGCCGACCTGCCGGTTGGCCGCTCACGCGGCTGACCGAGTCTTCGGCGTCTTCGAAGGTCTGCAGGCATTCGAGACAGCGCTCGAGGTAAGCCCTGCCGACCTCGGTGAGGTTGATACTGCGGGTGGTCCGATCGAAGAGACGCGCGCGTATCCGAGACTCGAGGGCCGCCACGTGCTTCGTCACCGCCGCTGGCGACATCGACAGCTCGCGCGCTGCTGCCGCGAACCCCTCGCGCTGCGCGACCCGAACGAAGACCTTCATCGTCTGCAGTTGGTCCACGTGGCGATGGTGCCACTCATGGTGGTTTCAGCAAGTCCGAGACGCGCTCGTTGTCTCGGCTGTGATCGGGTTCGGAGGAGTTGATGCCGTCTGCCTTCTCTGGCTGCTGCCCGGTAGCTCCGGGGCCGATACGCCGATCATTGGCCGAGTGTCTGGGTCAGCACGTCGAGGCTCACCGGCTTGACGAGATGGCTGTCGAAACCCGTGACCGGCAGCCCGATGTCGACGAGGCAGATCTCGGGCGAAACCGTTTGGCGATTGTCAGCGCCGATGCACCATCGAGCGCGTAGGCTGCCTCGACCCCATCTCGGTGAGGAAGTCGGCGCTGCTCTCGGCCGCATCGAGATTGTCGTCGACCACCAGAACGCGCCGGCGCCAGCTGCTCACGGGTGGTCGGACTTCAGGCTCAGGCCTTTCCTCCTCCGTCGGCGCCGTCGAACCTCCTGGCCGCGTTTCTTCAACACCTGCAGCGACATCAGGATCGGCGGGGGTTCTCGACGAATGAATGCAGTAGGGTTGGGCTGCGGTGAGCGACGACCCTATAGAACGGCTGCGCAAGCGCATCGCGGGAGCCGCGACGTTGCCGACTTCGGCGCTCGGGCGCGCGCGGCGCACCGCCCGCGCGGCGCTGAAGGTGGGACTCGGTCGGCTGACCGGAAAGAGTGACGTCGAGGTGTTCGAGCAGCTCGCGGTGCATCTCGGCGAACTCAAGGGCGTCGCGATGAAAGCGGGACAGATCCTCAGCTACCTCGACACCGAGCTGCCCGAGGAGGCGAAGCGGCTGCTCGCCGTGCTGCAGGTTTCGTCGCAACCGACCCCCTTCGACGAGATCGCGAAAGCGGTGCCGCCCGAGCTGCTCGCGACGATGGAGCGCCAGCCGGTCGCTACCGCGTCGATCGGGCAGGTGCACCGCGCCGTGCTGCCCGACGGGACGCCCGTCGCGGTGAAAGTGAGGCACCCCGGCATCGAGCAGGCGATCGCGGCAGACTTCCGCTCAGCCGCCGCAGCCTCGGCGCTGCCGGGGCTGGTGCTGCCGGGAATCACCGAGGTGATCGCCGAGGCGCGGGACACCTTCCTCGCCGAGTGCGACTACGCGGCGGAGCGAAAGTGGCAGGAGCGCTTCGGCGCGCTCTATGCCGGGCATCCGTCGATCACCATCCCCGACGTGCACGGCGCGTGGTGCTCGGACCGCGTACTGGTGACGACTTGGTGCGACGGGCGCTCGTTCGAGAGGTTCTGCGGGTCGGCTTCCCAGGCGGCGCGCGATCGAGCGGGCGCGTCGCTGTACGAGTTCTACGTGGGGTCGGTGTACCGATTCGGGCTGTTCAACGGGGATCCGCACCCGGGAAACCTGCTGTTCCACGACGACGGCGGGCTCACCGTACTCGACTTCGGGTGCGTGAAGGAGTTCGCGCCCAAGCTGGTGCGGGCGCTCGCGGCCCTATCGCGGGGGGTGCGGGCCGACGATCGCCACGCGGTCAACCGAGCGTTGGTCGAACTGGGCGCCGCCGAGCAGGACGCGGAGGGGTATGCAGTCGGGCGGAAGCTGATGCGCGGGTTCTTCGGCCCAGTCCTGACCGAGGGGCCCCACCGGGTCGAGTCCGGGCTCTCGGTCGACGCGCGGGAGATCATGAAGGACAAGCTGGCAGTGGCGCGCATGCGTCTGCCGGCGAAGCTACTGTTCCTTTTTCGCATCCGTTTCGGGCTGCACTCGGAGCTCGCCCGGCTCAACGCTGTGGCTGACTGGGCCGCGCTGGAGGAGCGACTATGCGGAGAACGAGTACGCGAGGATCAAGAAGTGGGTTGGGAGCGCTCGGGTGTCTAGCTACAGCGCGTCGGGTAATTCGGGCGGGTGATCGGCCGCGAACCAGGTGAACCCGATACGCGCAGCGCGGGTGCCCACTCCCGGCCGCACCCGGTCCGCCGCGGCGTTGCGCTCTTACGCGACGAGGCGCCGACG
>WNGA01000530.1_pt1 | contig 56737 bp, 55 predicted proteins | sample 5400061 | NCBI WGS metagenome assembly WNGA01 (sample SAMN13153366, study PRJNA577476) | soil metagenome | isolation source: 100 cm soil or saprolite under grassland replicate 2 | place: USA:California | collected 2016-06-15
GGGGTGTGGCCATAATCCGGCGTGCGTTCGCCCGCCGAGACCATCGTTGACCGCCTCCTGTTATTGTTCCTCCTCAAGACCGCCGCGCCGTACGGCATCGACGGGGATGTCAAGTTCCAGCAGCTCGTTTTCCTCTCGGAATTGCAGATGCTGTACGGCCGGCAGGCCAAGGGCTTCCATTACCGGTTCTTCCGGTACGCGTACGGGGGCTACAGCAAGGACCTGCAGGACGACTTCGTGGCGCTCGGGGCAAAGAAGTTCCTGGACCCGGCGGCCTGGAAGCTCACGGCGGCGGGGGAGACCGTGGTGAAGGTCATGCCGAACGCGGTGAAGGGCCACTCGCCCAACGAGAACATCGTGACGATCATTCAGGACATCGTCAAGGCGTACGGCAAGTTCGACAGCTCCAGCATCGTGCCGGAGGTCGAGAAGATCGAGTTGATCCTGCCGGAGAAGGCGGACGCCGACGTCGAGGGCGTGGTCCACCAGCAGGAATCCCTGCCCATCGGGCATGTGTCCTTCCATGCGCACCTGCTGGTCCCGGAGCGGATTGAGACCTCCAAGGAGTTCAAGCTGAAGGACGATCTGTTCGGGGTGCTCCAGGGCATCCTGAAATGAGCGCGCCGATCGCGGTGGTCGGCGCGGGCGCCTGGGGAACCGCCCTGGCCTGGCTCCTGGCCGGGAAGGGCGAGCAGGTCCGGCTCTGGGCGTTCGAACCCGAAGTGGCCGCCGGGATCGTGGCCAATCACGAGAACAAGCTCTTTCTGCCCGGGGTCTCGTTGCCGGCCGCGTTGGAGCCCACCACGTCGCTTGCGGAAGCGGTTGACGGTGTCACGCTAGTCGTCTTCGTAGTGCCGTCCCATGCGGCCGCCAAGGTCGCGGCTTCACTGGCACCCCACCTTCCGGCCGGCGTGCCGCTTGTCACCGCGACCAAGGGCATCGAGCCGGAGAAGCTCCGGCTCATCTCGGAGCTGCTCGAAGAGACGCTCCCGGCGCGCCGCGGGCCGGTGTTCGCGATCTCCGGCCCGAGTTTCGCCGTGGAAGTGTGCCGGCATCTCCCCACGGCAGTCGCGCTGGCCGGGTCGCCGGGCGCGCAGGCGGAAGCCCTGCAACGCCTCTTGATGACGCCCGCGTTCCGCGTCTACCTGAGCGAGGATCGGATCGGCGTGCAGCTCGGCGGCGCGTTGAAGAACGTGATCGCGCTGGCGGCGGGCGTGGTGGACGGACTCGGGCTCGGGCACAACACCCGCGCCGCGCTCATCACGCGGGGCCTGGCCGAGATGGTCCGTCTTGGCGTGGCGATGGGCGCCGATGCGCGCACCTTCGCGGGTCTCTCGGGGATCGGTGACCTTGCCCTCACCTGCACCGGAGGGCTCAGCCGAAACCGGTCGGTGGGGGTCCAGCTCGGACAGGGGAAAAAGCTCGCCGATATCCTCGCCGGGACGCGCACCGTGGCGGAAGGGGTCGGCACTGCCAAGGCGGCGAAGGCCCTCGCCGAGCGCTACCAGGTGGAGATGCCCATCGTCCGGGAGGTGTGCGCGGTGCTCTTCGAGGGCAAAGATCCCCGGCGCGCCGTCACGGACCTGATGGAGCGGGCCGCGCGCCCCGAGTTCGATCGACCATGACAGCGGATCGCATCCGGCGGTTGCTGGCGCAGGTGCAGGCCGGCCGGCTCAACGCCGAGGAAGCCTCGCGCCGCCTGAAGACGCTGCCTTACGAGAACCTCGGGTTCGCCGCGGTGGACCACCATCGCGTCTTCCGGCAGGGGATGGCCGAGGCGATCTTCTGCGAGGGGAAGACGGCCGCCCAGGCGGTCGCGATCGCCCGCCGGCTGCTGCGCAACCGTCATCCGGTGCTGGCCACGCGGGTCGAACCGACCCTGGCGCGCGCCCTGCTGCGGCTGGACCGCCGCGCCCGCTACGAGCCGCTGGGGCGGACGGTCGTACTCGCGCCGCCGAAGGGCTGGGGCACCCGCGCGCTGCGCGGCGCGGGCCACGTCGTGATCATGACGGCCGGCACGGCGGACATGTCAGTGGCCGAGGAGGCGCGCGTGACGGCGCAGGTGCTGGGCGACCGCGTAACGACGCTCTACGACGTCGGCGTGGCGGGGCTGCACCGGTTGCTGGATCGCTACGAGCTCTTGGAGGCGGCGAAGGTGCTGGTCGTGGTCGCCGGCATGGACGGGGCCCTGCCGAGCGTCGTGGGCGGGATGTTCGGTCAGCCGGTGATCGCCGTGCCGACGAGCCGCGGTTACGGGGCCAGCTTCGGCGGGCTCTCGGCGCTGCTGGCTATGCTCAATTCCTGCGCCGCCGGCGTGGGGGTCGTCAACATCGATAACGGGTACGGGGCCGCCTGCGTCGCCCACCGCATCAATTCGCTCAGCGCGTCCTGACCTCGAATTTCCCCCGCTTCTTCAGCGAGGCCTCCCGCATCAGGGGGCCGTTCTTCCCCGGCACCAGCAGCTTGGCCTGCACCTGGTAGTCGTACAGCCCGTCGGCGACCATGCGCCTGGTATGGTCGGTCCCATCCCACATCTGCATGACTTGGACCTGAAGCGGGATGCTCTTTGCGCCGTCGGCCCCCCCCCCCGCGTCGTTCGCGACCGCCTGGCGGTTCGTCAGCAGGCGGAACGATGTCTTCGACGGCGAGGTGATCAGCGTCGACACGTCCAACAGCGCGTCACCCGGAACGCTCTTCGGCAGCACTACCGTGATCGTCAGGGTCAGAGGATGCTCGTTGAGAAAGAAGGGCATCGGCGTCGCCTCGACGGACAGGATCTTGAGGTCCGGAAACTTCCCCTTGACCTTGGCGCTGGCTGCGTGGCTTGGTGCATCAAGGGACGTGGCGAACAGCCCGACGCCGATGGCGAGCGCCACCGCGACGGTTCTTATCATCGAGGACAATGAGGATGTGACATGCTAGTCAACCACATAACACAACGTGCCTCCCCTGGTCAACGAATAGCAAAGACTCAAGCGCTTTGCTAAGATGGCTTCCTCTATGCGCATCGCCTACTTCGACTGCTTCTCCGGCGTCAGCGGCGACATGTGCCTGGGCGCGCTCGTGGACTCCGGGCTGCCGCTTGCCGATCTCGTGCAGGGCCTCGAGGTCCTGCGGCTTCGGGGTTTCTCTCTCCGCAGCCAGCTGGTGGCTCGCGGCGCGCTATCCGGCACCAAGGTGGACGTCCTCATCGAGAAGGGACGGGACCGAATGTTGAGCTTGCGGGACGTCCGCCGGGTGCTCAAGGCGGCGCACCTCCCGGAGCCGGTGCGCGACCGGTCGCTCGCGGTCTTCGATCGACTCGCCGAGGCCGAGGGCCTCGCGCACCGCACGCCGGCGGCCAAGGTCCACTTCCATGAACTGGGCAGCCTTGATTCGCTGGTGGACGTGGTGGGCACCGTGCTCGGCTGCCAACTCCTCGGCGTGGAGGCGCTCTACGTCTCGGCCATCAATATCGGCTCCGGGACCTGCCGGTCCGAGCACGGCGTCATCCCTGCGCCGGGCCCTGCGACGGCCGCGCTGCTGAAAGGCCTGCCGGTGTACGCGGCGGGGCCGCGCTTCGAGCTGACGACGCCTACTGGCGCGGCGCTGATGGCGACCCTGAGCGCGGGTTCCGGCTCGATGCCGGCGATGACGGTCACCTCCATCGGCTACGGCGCGGGCGAGGCCGATCCGCCCGGCTGGCCAAACGCCGTGAGGGTCTTCGTCGGCGACACGCTGGCGCCAGCGGAGTCCGATCGCGTCGCCATGCTGGAGACCAACCTCGACGACATGAACCCGCAGGGGTACGACCTGCTGATCGAGCGCCTGCTGGCGCGCGGCGCGCTCGACGTCACGCTGACCCCGGTGATCATGAAGCGCGGCCGGCCCGGTATCGTCCTGAGCGTACTGGCCGATCCGGCCAAGGTGGAGCCGGTGCTCAAGGTCCTCTTCGCCGAGACGACGACGTTGGGCGTGCGCGTGCAGGAGGTCGCGCGCCGTCTCCTCGCGCGGGAGCTGACCGAAGTGGCCACGCGGTTCGGCCCGGTACGTGTCAAGGTGGCGAAGGCGGCGGGACGCAGCCTGAAGGCCCGTCCGGAGTACCAGGACTGCAAGCGGATCGCGGAGCAGACCGGCCTGCCGCTGCGGGACGTTGTGCGCGAGGTCGAGCGCGCCCTCCGCCGCCTGCGGAACTGACGCGCGCCATGCTTCTCTCGCTGCTGCTCTTTCTTGTGGCGATCGGGATCATTCTCGGCGGCGCTGCGGTCTTCACGAACGCCGTCGAGTGGCTGGGCCGTCGGCTCGGCATCTCCGACAGCGCCATCGGGAGCATCCTGGCCGGCATCGCGACCGCGCTGCCCGAGACGCTGATTCCCGTCATCGCCATTTTCTGGGGCACGAGCCAGGCCGAAACCGACATTGGCATCGGCGCCATTCTTGGCGCGCCGCTGATGCTGGGCACGCTGGTGCTGCCGCTGCTGGCCGGCTTCCTCCTGCTCCTGGGGAGGATGCGGAAGCGGGCGGACCAGTTCGAATTGGACTACCCCGCCGTTCGCCACGACCTGGGCTTCTTCCTGGCGGCCTACGGCCTGGCGCTGCTCGCGTCGGTTGTCCCGGCGCGGGCCTTGCACTACGCGGCCGCTGTCGGGCTCTTGCTCATGTATGCGTGGTACGTCAAGATTCACATGACAAGCGGCAAGGTCAGCGAGCTGGAGCTGAAGCCCTTGTACTTCTCGCGCCGCGCCGGCCGGCCGGCGACCGCGCTGATCGTGACGCAGGTTCTTGGCGGGCTGGGGCTGCTCATCGGGGGCGCGCACCTGTTCGTCCACGTCGTCAAGGACGCCGCGCTCGGCATGGGCGTCTCGCCTCTCGTGCTGGCCCTGCTCGTCGCGCCGGTCGCGACGGAACTGCCGGAGACGATGAACAGCTTCTTCTGGGTCCATCAGAAGAAGGACACGCTGGCGGTGGGCAACATCACGGGGGCGATGGTGTTCCAAGGGACGTTTCCGGTGTCGGTGGGCTTGGTCGGCACCGGCTGGAACCTGGATGCGGGCGCCATGCTCAGCGTGGCGCTGCCGCTCGTCGGGGCAGTGCTGGGCCTGGCTCAGATTCAGAAGACCGGGCGATTGGACCCACGCATCGTGCTGTTGTCAGTCCTGCTGTATGCTGGGTACATGGGTTATTTGATCTTGCGATGAGCCGGCGCGGTCAGACGAATGGAGTTTTCACGGAGGACGCCGCCGCGCGTGAGACGCGCCACATCCTCTGGATCGTCCTGTGGCTGAACCTCGGCGTCGCCGCGGCGAAGTTCGGCTACGGGTTCCTCACCGGCTCGGTGAGCATGCAGGCCGACGGCATCCATTCCTCCTTCGACGGCCTGTCGAACGTGATCGGGTTGATCGGGCTCTGGGCGGCGGCCCATCCGCCCGACGCCCTGCACCCGTACGGCCGCAAGAAGTATGAGACCTTTGCCGCGGCGGCGATCGGACTGATGCTGTTCGGGACCTGCCTCTACATTCTTCGGAACAGCTACCTCCACTGGCGCGAGTCCGTCGTGCCGATGGTGACCGGGATCAGCTTCGGGGTCATGCTCGGGACGATGGCGGTCAACTGGGGGGTCATGACCTGGGAGCGGCGGCGCGGCACGCGCCTCCAGAGCGAGATCCTCCTCGCGGACTCCCGCCATACGGCGAGCGACCTCTTCTCGTCCCTATCGGTCCTGATCGGCCTCGCGGCGGTGACCGCGGGCTATCCGCTCCTGGACCCGATCGCCGGTGTGGTCATCGCGGGGTTCATCGGCCGCACGGGGCTGCTGGTGCTCCAGGAGGCAACGCAGTCCCTCGCCGACCGGGCGCGTCTGGATGCCGACGCGATCCGCGAGGTCGCGCTTACCGTGGCGGGCGTGCGCTGCTGCGACGAGATACGCACCCGCGGGCTCCCCCGGCACGTCTTCATGGACTTGTGCATCCACGTGGATCCGGCCATGACGATCGTCCGCGCCCACACCGTCGCGCACGACGTGGAGGACAAGCTCATGCAGGCGTTCCCCGGCGTGGCTGAGGTGGTCGTGCACGTCGAGCCGGAAGACCATGGATGAGACGCTGTTATCCCACCTTGGTACCCTGATCGGAGAACGCCATCCGGTCACTGCTCCCGCCGCCCTCCGCCGCACCGAAGCCTATCTCACTGAACAGTTCACACGCCTGGGGCTGGACATCTCGACTCACCCGTTCAGGGCGCTGGGAGGCACCTACCGCAATGTCATTGCGGAAAAAAGGGGACAGTCCCCTTTTCCGCCGCTGATCATCGCGGCGCACTACGACACGGTCGAAGCATCGCCCGGCGCCGACGATAACGCCAGCGCGCTGGCTGTGCTGCTTGAGGTCGCCCGCAGCCTTAGGGGCGTTCCGCTGGCCAGAAGTGTCCGCTTCATCGCGTTCTGTTTGGAAGAGGAAAACTTGTTGGGCAGCCTGGCCTACGCCTCGTCCCTCCAGGCCGCCAACGAGGAAATCTGCGGCGCCATTGTCCTGGAGTGTGTCGGGTACGCGCGTTCCGAGGAGGGCTCGCAGCAGAAGCCGTCGACGGGAAGGGGCGCGTCTTGGCGCGACTGGGGTGGGCGGGTGCAAAAGATGCTGGTCGCCGTGCCGACCGTGGGGGACTTTCTCGGGATCGTGGGGAACTCCGCCTCCGCGCACTTGGTCAAGGCAGTGGAAGCCGCCGCCAACCACGCCGTCCCGGACCTCAAGACGATCTCGCTCGTGGTGCCTGGCAACGGCGAGCTGCTGCCGGACACTCGGCGCAGCGACCATGCGGCCTTCTGGCACTACGGCTATCCGGCGGTGATGCTGACCGACACCGCCAACTTCCGTAATCCGCATTACCACCAGCCGACCGACACTCTCGACACATTGAACCTGGCGTTCATGGAGCAGGTCGCCCGCGCCGTCGTCGCTGCGGCTCTTGCTCTGTGCTCCACCACGCAGTCCACGGCAGAGAGGCGAACAGGCGTGTCCATCTGGAAAGAAGCGGCGCTCACGGTTCCGCACTTGGCGGCGCTCGTGACCAATCTCCTGGCCGACCGGCGCGTGCCGGCACAGGCGAAGGCCACGCTTGCCGGCGTCGTGGCCTATCTCGCGATGCCGTTCGACCTGATCCCAGACTTCATCCCGGTCCTGGGGTATCTGGACGACCTGGTGTTGGTGATCCTCGTCTTCGACGGCGTGGTGAATCAGATTGACGAGGCGATCGTGGCGGAATACTGGAAGGGCGATCCGGCCACGCTGCAGCGGCTGAGGGCGATGTCGCGGCGGGCGGCGCGGTTCATTCCGGGGTGGATCAAAAGGAAGCTGTTTGGCGGGAAGGATTAAGAACGGGTCCTGTCGCCTGCGGATCGCGGGTCCTGCCGCCGATCGGCACGTTCATTTCTTCGTAGGGGCAACCCTATGTGGTTGCCCTCTCCTGGGCGGACACGCAGGTCCGCCCCTACGCATCAAGGCCTGGATCGGTGCCACCCGCCACATGAAAATACTTCGCGCTGTGGTGAGAGGAGTGGTTGGATGAGGTGTTGGAGGTTTTGGATCGTCGCCGTGCTCGGAGCGCAGCTTCTGGCGCCGGGGTGCGGCGACGGCTTCGATGGTTTCGATGCCGGCGCGCCTTCGTCAGATCCCACGCGCCAAGCGGAGCGGGTGCGGATGGTCGAGCGCCAGATCGAGGCGCGCGGCGTCAAGGACACGGCGGTGCTCAAAGCGATGCGCCAGGTGCCGCGTCACCTGTTCGTGCCGGTCTCCTATGCGCCCCAGGCTTACTGGGACGGTCCGCTGGCCATCGGTCACGGCCAAATGATCTCCCAGCCATATATCGTGGCCTTCATGGCCGAAGCGCTTCGGATGCGCGGCGACGACAGGGTGCTCGAGATCGGCACCGGCTCGGGCTACCAGACTGCGGTCCTGGCCCAGCTTGCCCGCGATGTGTTCTCCATCGAGATCGTGAAGCCGCTGGCGGAGCGGGCCGCCGCGAAGCTCAAGAATCTGGGCTATGCAAACGTGCAGGTGCGGGTCGGCGATGGCTATCAAGGCTGGCCGGAGCACGCGCCCTACGACGCGATCCTCGTCAGTGCCGCGCCCGACCACATCCCGCAACCGCTGCTGGACCAGCTCGCCGTCGGCGGGCGGATGATCCTTCCACTTGGCAAGAAATTCTCCCAGGACCTCATGCTGATCCGCCGCACCCACTCGGGCTACGAACGCACCCCGCTCCTGCCCGTTGCCTTCGTTCCGATGACCGGCGAGGCTCAAGAAAGATAGTCATTCAGTAAACTTGATGCCGGTCGTCTGGACTTCGCGGTAGGGGAGCAGCCAGACCAGCGACTCGTCCTGCAAGTCCCCTACCTGGATGCGGTTGCCCCACGGGTCGCGGAAATCGCAGCGGAAGTGCGGCTCCAGCTTCAGCCCGTACTTCTGGGTAAGTTTCTCCCGCACTTCCTTGATCTGCGCCTCATCGCGCACCATGATGCCGAAGTGCTTCACGCGGTCCGGTCTGAGCTCCTTCACCTCGAAGATGGCCATGAACTGGTGCTCCCCCAGCTTGCACCAGGCCGCGCCCTCGCCGCCCCGGAGCATCTCGAGATCGAACACGTCAGCATAAAACGCCACGGCCTTCTCGGCGTTGTCCACCTCGATGGCGACGTGGTTGCACCCGTAGACCTGCACAGCCATACCGATTCCCCCTGAGTTGAGTCTGTCCGTCTACTCACGCCGGCCCTCCGGCGTCTCCCGGCATCATAGCAGACGACACCGATCGAAAGTCGGGAAGAAAGTGTACAATAGGGGCACTCCGTAAGGAGCGGGAACAGCCATGTCCCTGATGCGTCGCCTATGGGGCTTTCTTCGAGGCCGACCCTTTCAGCCGGATGGCCGGGAGCAGCGCGAATTCAAACGGGTCCTGGTGCGGTTTGCCCTCGCGTTTGCGGGAGAGCACAAAAAAGGCAAGGGGATCGCGCGCGATCTCTCGCTCGGGGGTTGCATGATGGAGACGGACACGCCGCTGCCTGCTGACACGCTCCTTGAGCTCAAGCTCTTCGTGGCCGAGGCGGAAATGCCCATCGAGGTCGCTGCTTCAGTGCGGTGGGCGGACGGCCAGCGGATGGGGATCAAATTTCTCCGCATCCGCGACCAGGACCGCTTCCGGAAGTTTCTATCGTGAGAAAAGCCGTTAAAACCGCTAAGCCCTTGCTCGGCATCACGATGGGCGATCCGGCGGGAATCGGCCCGGAGGTCATCGTGAAGGCCCTGTCGCGTCCGGGCGTGCGGCGCGTGTGCCGGCCGCTGGTCATCGGCTCGCCCGAGGTGCTGGCCAGGATGGTCAGCGCGCTGAAGGCGCCGCTGAAGGTCCGCAGCGTGGACCTGTCCGGCTTCGCGGCGCCGGACGGGGTCATTCCGGTGCTGGACCCGCTCCCGCAGCCGCTCGGGCCGTTCACGCCGGGGAAAGTGTCCCAGGAGACCGGCGCGGCCCAAGCCGTCTATGTGGAGGAGGCGGTCGAGCGGGCCCTGGACGGGAGCATCGCCGCCATCGTGACGGCGCCGATCAACAAGGAGGCGATCAATCTCGCCGGCTATGCCTATCCCGGTCATACCGAGATGCTGGCCGACCTGACGGGCGCCACGGAGGTCGGCATGATGATCGTCGGCGGGCCGCTACGCTTCTTCTTCGCCACCATCCATGCGGCGATCAAGGACGTGCCGGCGCTCCTCACGCCGGAGCGGATCGAGCGCGCGATCCGGCTGTGCCACCGCGGGCTGACAGAACTCTTCGGCATCAAGCGCCCGCGGATCGCGGTGGCGGCCCTGAACCCGCACGCCGGCGAGGGCGGGCTGTTCGGGACCGAGGAGCGCACGGCCATCAGGCCCGGCATCGAGCGGGCGCTGGCGCAAGGGTTCCCGGCCGTCGGGCCGCTGCCGGCGGATACGCTCATCCGGCAGGCGGCGCAGGGCAAGTACGATGCGGTGGTGGCCATGTACCACGACCAGGGTCTGATCCCGCTGAAGCTCGCCGCCTTCGGCAAGTCGGTCAACATCACGGTGGGCCTGCCGATCATCCGCACGTCCGTGGATCACGGCACCGCCTATGACATCGTCGGCAGGGGCGTTGCCGATGACGGCAGTCTCAGCGAGGCGATCAGGCTCGCCGCGCAGTTCGCGGAGAACCGGCTTTCGCAATGACGCGCCCCGGCCCTCGCGACAGCGTCGCGCCCGCGCATGTCCCGCGCAGGTCCCTGGGGCAGCACTTCCTGATCGACAAGAACATCGTCCACAAGATCGTCCGCCTGGCCGAGCTGCAGCCTGGCGAGACGGTGCTGGAGATCGGCCCGGGGCGGGGGATCCTGACGGAAGCGCTGCTGGACAGCTCCGGGCTCGTGGTCGCCGTGGAACTGGACGCCGCCCTTTGCGCGCACCTCTGTGCAACGCTGGGACGCCGGTCGAACTTCCGCCTGGTCGAGGGCGACGCGCTGACGTTCGATTACGCGCAGGTGCCGAGCCCGTTTCTGGTGGTGGCCAACCTGCCGTACTACGTCTCGACGCCGCTGCTGTTCCGCCTGCTGGAGGGTCGGCGGCGCATCGACCGTCTCGTGCTGATGCTCCAGGAGGAGGTGGTCGCGCGCCTGGCCGCGGCGCCCGGAGGCAAGGACTACGGGGCGCTCTCCATCGCGGCGCAGTTCTACTGCGAGGTGCGGCAGGCGTTCCGGGTGCCGCCCACATGCTTTCGCCCGAAGCCGCAGGTCGGGTCGGCGGTCGTCGTGCTCACGCCGTTGCCGAAGCCGCGCGTCTCGGTGGCGGACGAAGCGTTCTTCTTCCGGATCGTGCGCGCCGGGTTTGCGCACCGGCGCAAGGCCCTGCCGAATTCGCTGCGCGATGAGGGCTTCGAAGGCGCGCCGACTGCCGCGGCGTTGGAGCAGGCCGGCATCGATCCCCGCCGCCGCGCCGAGACGTTGAGCATCGAGGAATTCGCCGCGTTGACCGACGCGCTGCTCAGCTTGAGCTAGCGCTCTCTCGACGCTTCGATTAGACCGTTCTCTCCGTCTTTTCTTCTCCCAATCCCTGTCAGCAACTTGACGCGTCGGTAGCCGGCCTTGCGCAGCCAGCGCATCACGTCCCGAGACGCATAGGTGTTGCCGGTATCGGTGAAGAGCAGCATGGTCAGGGCGAACGCCGTCGTGTCGATGGGATACAGCCCGCGCGGGTCGGTGAGGAACGCGTCGTGGATGAACAGGCGCCCGTCCGGGGTGAGGGCCTTGCGGATCTTGCGGAAGAGGCCCACGTTCTGCGCCGGCGCGTAGATGTGGATGATGTTCGACAGCCAGACCACGTCGTAGCGGCCGGGCAGAGGATCGCTCATGAAATCCAGCGTCGCGAAGCTCAGCCGGGCCTTGGCGGGATGCGTCGCCGCGATCTCGCGCGCGACCTTGAGGGCTGCGGGGCGATCCGCCACCGTGGCGCGCAGGGCCGGGTTCGCCGCGAGGAAGGCCATGGCGTAGGTGCCGGGCCCGCCGCCCAAATCCAGCAGGATGCGCGCCCGGCGCAGGTCGAGGAACCGGGCGACCGTCTTCGCCTGCTCCCGGCTCCGGTGGTGCATCGCCCAGGTGAAGCTGCGGCGCCAGGCGGGCGACTCTGGCTCGTCCGCGTCCAGCGGCTTGCCCGAGCAGACGCTGTCGGTGAGCTGCGTGAAATCGTGCCAGTGGTTCGAGATGAGGTCGAGGTAGGCGCCGCGATAGGCCGGGCTCCGCCGGTTCAGCTCCGTGCGCGTAAGCAGCGTGTTCCGATAAGCGGAGCCGCGCTTGACCAGCAGGCCCAGCGCGGCGAGGTTCCGGCAGAGGATGTCGAGACCCCGCTGGTCGGCTCGGAGGCGGCGAGCCAGCGCTGCGATCGGCCAGGTGCGGGCTCCGATGGCGGTGAAGAGATCGAGCTCCAGCGCGGACAGGATGGCGCGGGAATACTGGTAGAGCTGGGCGACGTTGCGGAAATCATCGAAGGTCCTGATCGGGTAGATGCCAAGAGAGTGCGCCACACCCGCAGTATAGCATCCACATAGCATCCACGGAGAAGCCGCTGTCTGAGGTCGGCGGCTCCGTAGTATCTCGTTAGGGAAAGGTCGAATTGACAGAACAGCCGGAGAGGATTACGATGACCTCGCACTCGCGAAGGGTGTCTGTCACAGGGAGAGGAGGTGCTCGTATGAACGAACTCACTCCTCCGGACAATGCAGGCCCGCTGGCGACGGGTGCTGTCTCGCCGCGGTGGGCCTTCCGCTCGGGGCCGAATCCTTCTCCGTAAGCTCCCAGGGTGGCGCCTCTTGGTGCGCGGTCGCTGAAGAGCGACAATCAAGCACTCTGGGCTACGGAACACAGCCTGCAAGGTGAGGGGCGTGGATCTGGCGACGACGGAAGTTCCCAACTGACTGTCGTAGGCGGGTCCGACATAGGCGACCAATAATGGACTGCTGAGGCGCCCCAAGCGCCGCGAAGGGCTACCTTCCCGGGAAGGTAGCCCTTCGTATTTCCCGCTTACTACCTGCAGGGGAATCATTGATCTCGCCCCCTTGATATGGTAGCCTCCCCCACAATGGCCGCTGCTGGTACGTGTAAAAGCGGAGCGGCAGGGACCCGCCATGAGATGGCGGGGGTGGTGCTCCTCACCTTGGCCCTGCTCCTCGGCCTCTCGCTGCTGTCCTACTCTCCACGCGATCCGATCCTGTTCGAAGAGTCCTTTCATCCGGGGTCCGTTCAAAACCTGATCGGCCAGGTCGGGATGACGCTGGCCACCGTCGTCTTTGCGGCCGTCGGGGGCGGGGGCTATCTCGTGCCGATCGCACTGGGGATCCTGGGGAGCCGGTGCTTCCTCCGGGGCGGATTGGGAGTCACGCTCCGCAGCGCCGGCGGCTTCACGGCGTTGCTCCTGTTCTTGTCCATGTTGCTGGCGCTGCACCTGTCTGGCGTGCCGACGATCAGTAGCGGGTGGGTTCAGGAAGGGCTGGCGGGCGGGCATGTCGGCGGCGCGCTCAGCGGGCTGCTCGTGATGTACTTCGCGCCGGTGGGCGCCCACATCGTGATGATTGCCGGGTTGCTCCTGTCCGTGCTCGTCGCGATGCCGGTCTCGCTGGTCGCGCTCGGCCAGCAGTGGGCGGAGATGGTGGTGACTCTGCGCGAGTGGGCCCAGGAACAGTGGAACCAGTTCCAGGCGCGGGCGGGCGCAAGGCCCAATCGCGTCAAGGCCAAACCGGTCAAGATCATCAGGCTGACGCCAGTCGTGCCGGTTGAGGCGGAGATCGTGCAGGCGGCAGCCAGCGCCGAAACCGCGGAGCAGGTGCCGCTGAGCCTGCCGGCGTACCGTCGCCGCAAGAGGAAGCTTGCCATCGCGGGTCATCGCTCGGAGCAACTTATCTTGCCACACGTCGTGGACATGGCCGGGTACGTGCTGCCGGACCCGGCCGTGTTGATGAGCGATCCGGCGGCGCGGGTGAATCGGGTCACCGACGAGGAGATCCGCGCACAGGCGCAGGTGCTGACACAGGCCCTGGCGAATTTCGGGATCGACGGCCAGGTGATCCAGACGCATGTGGGCCCCGTCGTGACGATGTACGAATTCGAACCGGCCCCCGGCGTCAAGGTGGCCCGCATCGTGAACCTGGCCGACGATCTCGCGCTGGCCATGCGGGCGATCAGCATCCGCATCGTCGCGCCCATCCCCGGCAAGTCGGTGGTCGGGATCGAAGTGCCCAACCCGCGGCGCGAAGATGTAATGCTCAAGGAAATCGTCCTGAGCGAGGCCTACAGTGGCGCTCGCTCGCCGTTGAAGCTGGCGCTGGGCAAGGACATCTTCGGCACGCCCGTCGTGGCGGACCTCCGGAGCATGCCGCACCTGCTCGTCGCGGGCGCCACGGGATCGGGCAAGAGCGTCGGCCTCAACACGATGATCCTGAGCCTCCTCTTCACGGCGCGCCCGGACGAGGTCAAGTTCCTGCTGATCGACCCCAAGATGCTCGAGCTAACGGTGTACGAGGGCATCCCGCATCTGTGGCGTCCGGTCATTACGCAGCCCAAGGCCGCCTCGCGCGGGCTCATGCTGGCCGTCAAGGAGATGGGCCGCCGCTACAAGCTGATGGCCGAGTACGGCGCCCGCAACATTGATGCGTACAACCGCGCCGTCGCGGAGGCCCGGGGCGTCCCGCCGCCGCAACCCCTGGAGACGCCGGAGGGGGAGGTCGTGCCCTGCACGGAGCCGCAGCCGGCGCATCTCTCGGAAGAGGAGCGGCTGGCATCGGGCGAGACGGAGGCTCTCGGCGGCCCGGAGACGCAGACGCCGCCGGCGCCGCTCCCCTACCTGGTCATCGTCATTGACGAGCTAGCCGACCTGATGTTGGTCGCATCGAAGGAGGTCGAGGACTCCATCACCAAGCTTGCGCAGATGGCGCGGGCTGCCGGGATCCACCTGATCCTCGCCACGCAGCGGCCCTCCGTGGACGTGCTGACTGGCCTCATCAAGGCGAACTTCCCGGCGCGCATTGCGTTCCAGGTCGCCTCGAAGACCGACTCGCGCACGATCCTCGACCAGAACGGCGCCGATCAGTTGCTGGGTCGCGGTGACATGCTCTACCTCGCCACCGGCAGCGGCAAGCTGATCCGCGTGCACGGCGCCTACGTGCCGGAGAGTGATCTGCGCAAGGTCGTGGAGTTCGTCCAGGGCCAGGGCAGTCCGGCCTTTGCCGAGGAGGCGGTGCCAGCGGAGGCGGAGGCGCCCGGCGAAGACGCCGATCGGGACGAGATGTACGAGAGGGCCAAGGAGATCGTGATCGGCACCGGGCAGGCCTCGGCCTCGTTTCTGCAGCGCCGGCTCCGCATCGGCTATCCCCGCGCAGCCCGCATGATCGAGATGATGGAGCAGGACGGCATCGTCGGCGCGATGTCGAGAGACGGCCGCCGGGAAGTGCTCGTCAAGCGCGTGGGTGTGGATGAAGGACTATGACCCGCCGCGCGCTCGCGAGGGGCGTGGCCCTGGCCGCGCTCGCGCTGGGGACCGTCTGGCTGCCGGCGCCCGCCTGCGCCGGGGATGCTGTGAAGGATCTGGTGCGGAAGGTCGAGTCCCGCTACCAGAAGACGACCGACCTCACTGCTGAGTTCTCCCAGTCCACGGACATCAAGGGGTTTGCCAAGCCGCTCCAGTCGTCCGGCCGGGTCTACATCAAGCGGCCGGGTAAGCTCCGATGGGATTACCTGGCGCCCACGCTCGAGCAGATCTTCGTGGACAACGACAAGATCCAGTTCTACATCCCCGAGCACAAGCAGGTGATGGTTGGGCAGCTTTCCAAGATGGCCCACTCCCAGGCCCCACTCCAACTGCTCCAAGGCATCGGGCGGCTGGACCGTCACTACCTCGTCACGGCCGCGCCGGACGGAGCCAAAGGGAGCGGCGGCCTTCCGCTCCTCAGTCTGACCCGCCCCGACGACGGGCCGGATCACCCGCGGATCGTCGTCGAAGTGGACCCGGGCTCCTACTTCCTGCGCCGGGTCGAACTGCACGACGTGAACGGGAACGTGTCCACCTTCACGTTCAGCGCGATCCTGGCGAATACCGGCCTCAAGGACAAGCTGTTTGAGTTCACCGTGCCCCAGGACGCGGAAGTCATCAAAGCCCCGACGCTGGCGGTCCCCTGACTGCTCATGCCCTGGACCGCCAAATGGATCGCCGCCATCGTGGGGACGTTCGTCCTCCTGGTCATTGCCGACCGCATCTGGTATGTCCAGGAGATGAAAGCCCTGGCCGCCAAGCTCGGCATGGAGTGGTCCAAGATCGAGCGGCGCGGGACCTTCCCCTACGAGTACTACAAGAAAGTGGTCCACTACGGCATGGCGAAGGACGAGGTCCGCAAGATCATGGCCCACTACGCCGGCCTGGAGGAGAAGCAGTACGGGCGCTATTTCTACGAGACCTACTACTATCGCTTCGGGACCTTGAGCCGCCACGGCGTTCGGGTCGAGTACGACCAGTTGGGGCGGGTCCGCAAAGTGGACGATGCGCCGCCCGTCCCGCCGCAGGACTTCTCGAAGTAACTCCTAGTGCAAAGTACGAGATTCCATTTAACGCTTCCAGAGCCTAACATAGACCCTCAACCAGTTTACGGGGACAGGTCAAAACGGAGGGTGCTCTTGACACTATCTGAAACTGAATTATAATACAGGAATCATGTTACGGAATATGCCTGTCAATCAAAGAGTGCGGATACTTCTCCTGGCCTTCATCGTTTTGGGCGGGATGTGCTGGCTGGACACTTTTGATCTGAGCGATGACATTCCGTTGCCTCAGCCTCTAACGATGGTGCAGCAGGCCCTTGCACCTGCTGAGGAGAACCGAGAAGATCTCCTGGGTTTGTTACATGGTCAGCAGGTCGCTTGGTGTGTCTCTTCGTTTGTTCCACAACCACGGACGCTTCCTGTTCCCAGTGCTCTCTCCGTACCGCCACAGTCCGACCTACCCCTCTATCAACGATTTTCGACGTATCGCATCTGATCTTCACGATACGTGAAGGTCGGGTGTGAGCTGTCACTCTCAGCCGCTCGCGACCAACTGGTCTACTGTCGGCTATCGGTTTCCAGGAGTCTTATGATCGTTTTCTCGAACACCCGTGGTACGAGGCTACGGGCCTGGCTTGGCTGCGCGGCGATCGCGGCGGGACTGCTGTGCGGCGCGTCCTTCGGCGCGGAGCCTGCGCCCCAGCCTCCGCCCGGCGCCGAAACCCTCAACCTGACCGTGGATGACGCGATGGCGCTCTTTCTTAAGCAGAACCTGGACCTGCTCATCGCCCAGTACGGGATCGATTCCGCCAAGGGGTTGGAAGTCACGGCGAGGCTCTTTCCCAATCCCAACTTGAGCGTCGATGTCACCGGCGGGATGACGCTGTCGTTCGGGCAGGTCGGTGTCCTCGCCTTGCGGATCGACCAGCTCTTCGAGCTCGCCGGAAAACGCGGCTATCGGCAGGAGAGCGCACGATATGGCGTCCAGTCGGCTGAGGCGTCCTTTGCGGACGCCGTGCGGACCTTGGGCTTCGCCGTCAAGGACGCCTTCTACCACGTCTTCCAGGCCAAGCAGAGACTGGAACTGGCCAAGCAGAACAGCGCGAACTTCGCCGAGGTGGTCAAGATCAACGACATCCGCTTCAAGAAGGGGGCCATCCCCGAGATCGATTTGATCAAACTGCGGGTGCAGTTGGTGGACTTCCAGAACCAGGTGATCACGGCCACCCAGGACTACCTGGCGGCGCAGAACACCCTCAAGGGTTTGCTCGGCCTCAAACCCACGGTCGCGCTGAATGTGGCGGGTGATCTTGAGTACAAGTCCCGCACGCTGTCGCTGGAAGCCTTGAAGGCGGATGCGTTGCAGTCGCGTCCGGATGTCCTGGCCAAGACGCGCAACGTGTCCCAGAAGGATGCGAATCTGAAATTGGCGCGGGCGTTCCGGGTGCCCGATGTGACAATCGGGGCGGACACGACGATGGAGGGGCCCCAGGGACCCAATACGCCGCACCAGTATGGCTTCGGGCTGAGCGTGCCCTTGCCCCTGTTCAATCGCAATCAAGGGGGCATTCTCCAGGCCGAGGCCGACCTTCGGACAGCGCAGACCGATCTGGACAAGACCCGGTTGCTAGTTGAAATCGACGTCGAGAATGCATACCGTGACTTTACCCAGACCCAGATGCTAGTCCAGGCGTATCGTGGGGGCACCGTTAACGATGCCAAGGAGGTCAAGGAGATTGCGACGAAGGCGTACCAGCGGGGGGGCACCACGATTCTCGATCTGCTCGACGCATTTCGGACGTTCAACACCACCATGTTGGGATACATTGACGCGCTGTATACTTATCAGCGAAGCCTGCTGGAGATCGACGCGGCGGTGGGGCGAGAGGTGACGCGGTGAACGTGCGGCGCGTGATCGGTTGCGTGCTGCTGCTGGCTTTGCTGGCAGGCGGCTGCGGTGAAGGAGGAAAGACCGAGGCCGTCCAGCCGGCCGATAAGCCCAAGCCGGTCGGTCAGACGAATCACACTCAAGCGGTCCCGTCCCAGATCGTTGTTGAGGCGGCGCAGCTCAAGCCCATCGCCGGTGAACTGTCCCTGCCCGGCAAGGTCCAGTACAGCGAGGACCGTTATGCCAAGGTTTCCTCGCCGGTTGTGGGGCGTGTCGTCGAAGTGCGCGCGAAGCTTGGGGACAAGGTGGCCGCAGGACAGGTCCTCTTAAGCATCGAGAGCGCAGACATCGGGGCCGCCTATTCCGATTTCGTCAAGGCGGAGTCCGATCTCCAGCTCACCACGCGGAACTACGAACTCGCCAAGGACCTCTACGAGACCAAGGCCCTATCCAAGAAAGACCTAGTCCAGTCGGAGAACGACTTTTTGAAAGCGCAGGCCGAATTCAGGCGTGCACGGCAACGCCTGCTCGGACTGCGAGTGCCAGCCGAAGAGCTGGACAAGCCGCGGGCGGAGCGGCTGATCACTTCGCGCTTCGACCTCAAGTCCCCGCTGACCGGCACGGTGGTCGAACGGAACGTGACCGTGGGCCAGATGGTGGGCGCCGATCCGACGCAGATGCTCTATACCATCGCCGATCTGAACGTGCTGCAGGTCGTAGCCGAGGTGTATGAGCGGGACCTGAGTCGCGTGTCCAAAGGCACGCCCGTCACTGTCACGGTCGAAGCCTATCCGGATGAGACGTTTTCGGGCACGATCGTCTACGTCGGCGATGTGGTGGACCAGACGACGCGGACGATCAAGGTCCGGTGCAACGTGACAAATCGTGACCTCAAGCTCAAGCCGGAAATGTTCGCGCGGGTGCGGCTCAAGACGGGGTCGAGCACGCCGGTGCTGGCTCTGCCGAAGGAAGCCGTGATTGAAGTGGGGGGGCAGGCCTTCGTCTTCGTGCAAGCGGCGGACGGACGGTACGTGCGCCGGCCGGTCGTGACCGGAACGATGGCGGGCGACACCATTCAAATCCGGGAGGGACTGCAGGCCGGAGAGCGTGTCGTCGTCAAGGGGGCGCTGCTGCTCAAGGGCGAGCAGGAGAAGGGGTAGGTGATCGCCCGGATCGTAGAGCTGGCGCTGGCTCAGCGGCTCCTTGTTCTTACCCTCGGCGTAGCACTCCTTTTCGGCGGCCTCTACGCCTTCCACGTCCTTGACGTGGTCGCCTATCCGGACCCATCGCCGCCGATGGTCGAAGTGATCACCCAGTATCCAGGGTGGTCCGCCGAGGAAATCGAACGCCTAATCACGATCCCGCTTGAGACAGCCCTGAACGGCATGCCCGGGCTGACCGATCTGCGCTCGATCTCGATTTTCGGCCTGAGCGACATCAAAGCCTACTTCGACTTCGCTACCGACTACTACTTCGACCGCCAGGAAGTGCTGAACCGGATCAACATGGTCTCACTGTTCGGCGGGGTGCAGCCGCAGCTTTCGCCCTGGTCGGCCATCGCCGAGATCTACCGTTACGAGTTGACGGGTCCGCCGGAGCTGTCCCTGAGCGACCTGAAGGCGATCCAGGACTGGCAGCTCCAGCGCCAGTTCAAGCAGGTCCGCGGGATCATCGACGTAACAGCGTTCGGCGGGACGACGAAGGAGTACCATGTGGACATCGATCCGGGAAGCCTGCTCCAGTACAACATCACGCTGGGACAGGTCCTCAATGCGCTGGCCAACAGCAACGCCAACGTCGGCGGCAACTATCTGACGGTCGGCGCGCAGAGTTTCAACGTGCGCGGCGTCGGTCTCATCAAGGATCTAAGCGACATCGAGAACGTCGTCGTCGCGGAGAAGGGCAGCGCGCCGATCTATGTCAAGAATGTCGCGAAGGTGGCCTATGGCTATCGCGTCCGTCTGGGCAAGGTGGGGATCGACGACCGCGACGATGTGGTGGAAGGCATCGTCCTGCTTCAGCGCCAGGCGAAGGCCATTCCGACGCTGGAGCGGGTGCAGAAGAAGGTCGAGCAATTGAACCACGGACGCCTTCCGACCGGCGTTCAGATCAAAACCTTCTATGATCGGACCGATCTGATCCAGATCACGATCAAGACCATCATGGAGATCCTGTTCAGTGGGATGGTGCTCGTGTTCCTACTGCTGTTCGTGTTTTTGGGCAACATGCGTGCGGCCCTCATTGTCGCCCTGACGGTACCCATGGCCCTGTTGTTCACCTTCTCCATGATGGTGTCGGTGGGGGAGTCGGCCAATCTGATCTCCCTCGGCGCCATCGACTTCGGGATCATCGTGGACTCGGCGCTGATCATGGTCGAGGCGATCTTCCTGCAACTCAGCCATCATGCGGCTCAGCAGCGTCCTGTGGGGGTGACGATCGTGCGCGCGGCCCGGCACGTGGGCCGTCCGATCTTCTTCTCGACGCTCATCATCCTGGTCGCGTTCATCCCGCTCTTCACGATGATCGGGGTTCCGGGCAAGATCTTCGCGCCGATGTCGGTCACCTACGGGTTCGCGCTCCTGGGCGCACTGCTAATTGCCGTGACGCTCAGCCCGGTTCTGTGCGCGCTGTTGCTTAAGCCGCCGCTACCGGAAAAGGACACGCGATTCGTCGCGTGGCTCAAGAGGCTCTACCTGTTTACCCTCCGCTGGGCCCTCGTGAACCGCGGCCTCACGGTCGCGCTGGCAGCGGGACTCCTGCTCATCGCGCTGGCGGCGCTTCCGTTGATGGGCGGCGAGTTCATGCCAGCGCTGGAAGAGGGTAATCTCTGGGTGCGGGCGACGATGCCGGTGGACATCTCATTCAACGAAGCGGCCCGGATCGCGGCCGAGGCGCGGAGCGTCTTCCGCGCGCACCCGGCGGTCAAATCCGTGGCCTCGCAACTCGGTCGCCCGGACGACGGGACGGACCCCACGAGCTTTTTCAACGCGGAGTTTTTCGTCAATCTCAAGCCACGAGACGAATGGCCGCCAGGGCTCGCCAAGCACGGGATCATCCATGAGATCGAGGAACAACTGAAGGCGTTTCCCGGCATCATCTTCAATTTCTCTCAGGCGATCCAGGACAACGTCGAGGAAGCAATGTCCGGCGTCAAGGGGGAGAACTCGATCAAGTTGTTCGGCCGTGATCTCGCGCAGCTCGAGGACACGGCGCTTCAGATTGAGCGGGTGATGAAGCCCGTTCCCGGCGTCGCCGATCTCGGCGTGTTCCGGCTGCTGGGACAGCCGAATCTGCTCATCCAGGTGGATCGGACCGCCTGCGCCCGGTACGGCGTGCTGGTCTCGGATGTCAACGCGGTCGTGCAGGCGGCCATCGGAGGCCAGGCGGTGACCCAAGTCATCGAAGGCGAGCGGCGGTTCGATCTAGTCGTCCGCTTCCTGCCGCAATATCGGCAGGACATTCAGACGATCAGCAGCATCCAGGTCGCCACGCCGGACGGCGCGCGGATCCCGCTCAAGCAACTCGCCACCCTCACCGACCAGACCGGCGCGTTCATCATTTATCGAGAGAACAACGAGCGGTACATCCCGATCAAGTTTAGCGTGCGCGGCCGCGATCTGGCGGGCACCGTCCGCGACGTCCTGGCCAAAATCGGAGAGAACGTGTCGTTGCCTCTGGGGGTGCGGTATGAAGTGGCTGGCCAGTATGATCAGCTCCGGGACGAGCAGCGGCGGCTTGCCGTGATCGTGCCCGTGAGTCTGGTCGTGATCCTCTTCCTGCTCTATTTGACGTTCAACTCCTTCACCGACGCCTTTCTGGTCCTGGCCACCGTGCCGTTCGCGCTGATCGGCGGGATCCTATCGCTGGTGCTGACCGGGACGCACTTCAGTATCTCCGCCGCCGTGGGCATCATCTCGCTCATTGGCGTGGCCATCCTCGGCGGGGTGCTGTTGATCTCCCGCATCAAGGAGTTGTTGCTCGAAGGCGTCAGGCTTGAGGACGCGATCATGCGGTCAGCGGAATCGCAGATGCGGCCGATCCTCATGGCCGCACTGGGCGCTGCAATTGGGCTGCTGCCTGCGGCAGTCGCGACGGGCATCGGCGCGCAAACCCAGCAGCCGCTCGCGCGCGTGGTCGTCGGCGGGATGCTGACGGCCGCCGTGCTGATCCTAGTCGTGTTACCGGTCCTGTACTCGCTGTTCAGCAGAAGCGACGGAACGGGGCTGGAGCCGGGCACCCCGCCGGAGCTAGCCCAGGATACGCGAACGGGGGAGGACCATGTGGCTTAAGCGCTGGTTGCTCGGCCATCCTCTCGCGACCAAGCAGGCCGCCCACGAGCGGCTGTCTAATCCCATCGCGTTAGCGGTCTTCTCGTCGGACCCGCTCTCCTCGGTTGCCTACGCCACTGAGGAAATCCTCCTCGTCCTGGTGTTGGCCGGCACGGCCGCCCTGCACTACTCCCTCGGGATCAGCCTCGTGATCGTCGGCCTGGTGGCCATTCTCACCGTGTCCTACCGCCAGACCATCTACGCCTATCCGTCGGGCGGCGGGGCGTATGTCGTGGCCAAGTGCACCCTGGGCGAGCACCCGGGGCTTGTCGCGGCCGCGGCCCTGCTGATCGACTACGTCCTCACGGTGGCCGTGAGCGTTGCGGCGGGGATCGCCGCGATCACCTCCGCGGTGCCGGAGTTGCACGAGCATCGCGTGGGCTTGGGTCTTCTGGCGATCGCCGTCTTGACCTGGGGCAATCTGCGGGGCGTCCGGGAGTCGGGGAAGATCTTCGCGGTGCCGACCTACCTGTTCGTCGGCAGCCTGGGGTTGGTGATCGTCACCGGCCTGGGGCGGATGCTCTTCGGCGCCGGGGAGACGCCCCCGCCCCCGCCCGTTCCGGCGGTGGAAGGGCTCACCCTGTTTCTGCTCCTTCGCGCGTTCTCCTCCGGCTGCACCGCCTTGACCGGCATCGAGGCGATCTCGAACGGCGTGCCGGCCTTCCGGCCCCCGGCGTCGAAGAACGCCGCGACTACCATGATCTGGATGGCTGCGATCCTGGGAAGCCTGTTTCTGGGTCTCACCATCCTGGCCTATGTCTACGGGCTCGTGCCGCGCGAGGAAGAAACGCTGATCTCCCAGATCGCGCGAATCTCGCTCGGGGGGGGCGTCCTGTACTATTTCATGCAGGTCGCGACGATGCTGATCCTGATCCTCGCGGCGAACACGAGCTACAACGGCTTTCCGCGCCTAGCCAGCCTGCTGGCGCAGGACAGCTTTCTGCCGCACCAGATGCGTAGTGTTGGTGACCGGTTGGCGTTCTCGAACGGGATTTTCATCCTGGGGCTGAGTGCGGCGTCCCTGCTGATCCTCTTTCGCGGCGAGACGCACGCGTTGATCCCGCTGTACGCCGTCGGGGTCTTCCTGTCCTTCACGCTCTGCCAGGCGGGCATGGTCCGGCACTGGCAAGACCGCAAGGGCCGCGGCTGGCGGAAGAAGTTCGCGATCAACCTGACCGGAGCCGTTGCGACCGGCGTGGCCACCGTGGTCCTGGCCATCACGAAGTTCACGCACGGCGCTTGGATGGTGATCTTTCTGATCCCACTCCTCATCAGCATGTTCAAGAAGATCCAGTGGCACTACAAGATGGCCGACTGGCAGCTGTCGCTGGCCATGTACGGCCGGCCTAAGCAGCCGCCGCCGAACGTTGTGGTGATGCCGATCGGGAGCGTGAACCGGGCGGTCGTCATCGCCTTGGACTACGTCCGGCAGAGGGCGCAGGACATCCGTGCGGTGCACGTGGACGTGGATCCCGACGAGACCGCGAAGGTCAAGACAGACTGGGAGAAGTGGGGCGCCGGCATTCCCCTGGTGATCCTGCCCTCGCCGTATCGGTCGTTTATCCAGCCGTTGCTCGACTATATCGAAAAAGTCCGGCAGGAGAATCCCGGCGGGTGGGTCACGGTCGTGCTGGGGGAGGTTCTGCCCGCACGCTGGTGGGAGAACCTGCTGCACAATCAACGCGCGCTGCTGATCAAGGCCGCGCTGCTCTTCAAATTCCGCGTGATCGTCACCGACGTCCCCTACCATCTGGGGCCGTACTAAGCCAGAATCATCCATGAATACCTACTGCGACGGCCGATCCTCTCGCCTGGCGCGGCTCTTCTCCTTCGGCCTCCTCGACGTACTGCTTCGAGTACGCCTGCGTCATCCTCAGTTGCGAGGAGCCACGGCGGGCTTCGGTCTCAGCCGCCTCGCTACGGCATCCATGGATAATCCTGGCTTGGCCCTCCCTGTCGGTGACAGTCCTCACCGCTGTGGGGTCTTTCGGTCCCTCTTCAGACCGTGCTAGAGTACAGCTCTCCTCGCTGTTGCTGCTTGGAGGCGTGGTATGGGGCGGTCGTGCGTGTCGCCTTCGCGTGTTTTTCTAGTGACCGTACTGGCGTGCATCGCCTCCGGCCTGTGGTGGGCGCTGTTGTTCGCCCCGGCTGCGGGAGCGGCGCCGGCGGCCGAGTACGCGAAGAAGGGCAAGCGGCCGGCGGCCAAGCCCTCTCCGGTGATCGCGGCGGCCAAGCAGTATGCGGAAGCCATCGCCTCGGGCGATCGGGTGGCGTTCGGTCGGCTCGACTTCGACTGCCAGTTCGCGCTGGTCTCGGCCGCTGCCGCCCCGTTCAAGGACTTTCCGCCAGGGTCCGATCCGATCTACGGGCAGTGCTGGAAGTTACTGGTCCAGGCCCATGACGCCGCCGTCGAGCAACGGGACGAGGGGATGAACGCGATCTGGCCGGGCAATGGATTCCTGGTGTTCTACAGGAACGAGCTCACCAGCTACCCGCCGTCGTATTATGTGATGGATCGGCTGGGCCTGTCGCCGCCTGGCGGGGGCCTGCGGGTCGCGCCGGTGGACAGCGCGCCCATTCCGGGAGCCTCGTTTCGGATGCGCCCGGGCGCGCCCCTGGTGTCCGTGCCGGCCGCGGTGGTCCGGCTCCGGGTCACCTATAAGGATCCGATCACTTCGCCGGTCACGTACGCGCCCGAGGAGGAAGGCCTGACCGCCACGGTCAAGACCACTGCGCAGCCGCTGAAGGCGGTCACCGTCAAGTGGGTGGTGCTGTCAGGCCTGCGGAAGCTGGGGTTCCCTGGTGACACGGCTGTGCTGAATCTGCGGGTGGCCGGCCCCGGCGGGGATCCCATTCCATTCGTGACCGAGACCGGCGGCTACATCCCAAGTTCCGGCGCCTGGTGGAAGCCGACCGACGCGCCCGAGGTGCTGAGCGCCGCGCTCCAGCGCATGGCGCAGTACGCCGAGCAACGCGACCGCATCGCGCTGTTGAATCGAGTGCTGATCGTGGACCCCGGCCACGTGGCCGCGCTGACGATACTCACGGGCGAGCTCTACCAGACGCTGGTGAACGCCGGCGCTGCCGTGCACCGCATGCCGATCGGCGATGCGACGCTGGCCGCCCGCTTCAACGAGCTCTACTGGAACGCCTACGCCCAGGCGTCCCGCATCGACATCTCCTACCCGAGGAACATGATCGGGAAGGACGGCGTCGCCGCGCCGACCCCGGCCGACCATCTGTACCGGATGCTCCCTGCGATGGAGCGGCTCGCGCGCCTGCAACCGGACGATCTGGAGAACCGGATTCGCCTGGGCAACGCCTATCGGTGGAACAACGATCCGCAGGCGGCCCTCGCCACGCACGAGGCGGTGCTCAAGAACATCCCGCCGGAGCGGGCGGCGCTCAAGGCGCGGGTCCTGCTGGAACTCGCCTGGTCCCGCATCGTCAGGGTCGCCTGGAACCGCATATTGGATGAGCCGCACCTGATGCAGGCTTACAAGGAAGCGGAGGAGGCGTTGAAGCTGACGGATCGGCCGCTGGACAAGTTCACGGCCGCCTACACGATGGCGTACGCGCAGGCCTACATGCCGAACCGCGACAACCACGCGATGCTGGAGGAGCTGACGGAAGCGCGCCGTTGGTATTTGCAGCTGGCTGGCGCCTCCGTGGACTCGTGGCGCTACCTGCTCCTGAACGACACGCTCAAAGGCGTCGTCGAAGCCGACCCCGCCTTCAAACCTCTCCTCACCGCGTCGTGAAAACGGGGACAGGCTACTTTTCGGAGCGAAAAGTAGCCTGTCCCCGTTTCTTCTTCCGCGTCAGTAGTGGAGGTGCTTAAGGGTCGAGGCCATGAGCACGATGAAGATGCCAAACCAGAAGGACGCGCGAAGAAACGGAATGCCTTCTGGATCCGCTTCCTCGTCCGCGGCCGTGCCCTTTTCGGCGGGCTCCGGCGGAAAGATGACGTTGTAGAGGAAGAGGGTCATGATGCACATGACGAAGAAGAGCTTGATGCCCAGCGCGATCAGGTACGGGTTGGTGAACCCTTCCCCGTTGGTCGCCTTCATCAGCCGGTTGACGTAGGCGATGTTGATCCCGCCGGTGACCAGGATGATCAGCATGAGGGCGCCGATGATCCGCTGGTACTTCCGGTAGATGGCGTTGGCGAGCGGCTTGACGAGCTCGCCCGGGACCGATTTCCTCAGCGAGGGCACGACGGCCATCATCAGCAGGCCCAGCCCGCCGATCCAGAGGATGGCGGACATCAGGTGGAGCCAGTGGTTCACGATCGGGATCCACTGGTTGATGAATGCGTCGATGAACTTGTCCATCAGAATTTGAACACGGGTTTCTCGTTGCCGAAGCGCGCCTTGCGGAGCTCTTCCATGAACTCGGGCGTGATCACCGACAGCCCGCGCTCACGGGCCTTGGCCTCCACGCTCTTCTTGACCATCGCCTGCATGAAGTAGGGAATGCGCTTGAAGCGGGCCGTGGCCTCGTCGGACCAGCGCACCTCGAACTTCTCGGGGGCGGTGTCCACGCCGATCTCGTTGACCTTGACCTTGGGGCCGCCCTTCGGGGTGTAGAGGCACCACTCGTCCGCGTCCAGCCAGTCCCCGTGGTCGGCGTAGGGGCGGGCGCGGCACCCGCCGCAGATGTCGGAGTACTCGCAGTCCGCGCACTTGCCCTTGAGCTTCGGCTCGCGGAACGAGTCGAACACCTCCGAGCGCTCCCACAGGTCCACGAAGCTGACCTCCCGCACGTTGCCCGCGCTCAACGGCATGTACGGACACGGGGTGAGGTTCCCTTCCGGCGTCACGCGGGCGTAGTTCGTGCCGGCGAGGCAGCCGCCGCCCATGTAGCCGGTGGCTTTCGTGATCGGCGAGTTGGGGTCGCGCTCGTACGCGATGCGCTTGAAGTGCGGCGCGCACCGGGCGCGCACCAGCATGTCGGGGTACTGTTGCTGCACGTCCACGAGGTACGTGAGCACCTCCTCGTACTGTGGGGGCGTGATGTCGGTCATCTCCTCGCCGCGGCCGGTGCAGACCAGGAAGAACAGGTTCAACACGCGGGCGCCCAGCTTGTGCGTGAACGCGACCATCTCGGGCACCTCGCGGTAGTTCATCGGAGAGACGCTGAAGTGGATCTGGAACTGCAGCCCGTTGCGCTTGCAGGCCTCGATACCGGCCATCGTGCGCGCCCACGCGCCGGGGAGCCCGCGGAACGCGTCATGCTTGGCGGGGTCCACCGAGTCCACGCTGATGCCCATGCCCATCACGCCGATCTCGATCAGCTCCTTGGCTAGCGCGTCGTCGATCAGCATTCCGTTGGTCCCGAAGACGACCATGAAGCCGCCCTTGACGGCGTAGCGGGCGATGTCGAGGATGTCCGGGCGGGTGAGCGGCTCGCCGCCGGTGATGACGACGATTGCGTGCTTGTTCACGATCGCCATCTGGTCCAGCAGCGTGCACACCTCCTGCGTCGTCAGCTCGTCGGCCGCTCCGGACGCCCGGGTCGTCGCGTCGAGGTAGCAGTGCCCGCAGCGGAGGTTGCACCGCTTGGTGAGGTTCAGCGCGATGAGGTAAGGCTTCCAGTCATTCTGAGGGGTGGGCTTGCGACCCTCCGGCAGGAGGCCGGGCCGGTTGATGTACCGTAGGGGGATCGGATTGATGAGCTGGAGCGTGTCGTTCACGACTGCTTGTTGCCGATCAAGCTCTCGATGATGTCCTTGAGGTTGCCGGTCTTCATGGCCTCTTCCATGTAGCCCTTGGCCTGCTCGATCCCGGCCTCCGCGATCTCATAGGTGATGGTCGTCGCGGCGATCTTCTCGGCGTGCTTCTCGATCAAGGCCCGCGTGCAATCGCGCATGTAGCCGGCCGGCGCCCGTTCGAGGCGGGCCACCGCGTCGGGGGTCCAGGTGAAACGGGAGCCCTGGGGCACGGCGGGCTGCGGCGCTTCTGCCTTCTCGGGCGGCGGGAACGCGCCGGTGCCCTTGTTGGCGAAGATCGGCGTGTACTCCTCGCTGGCGGCCTCGTCGATGTAAGGCTTGGCGAACTCCAGCGTGATGGTAGTCATGCCCATCTTGCGGGCAGTCTTCTCGATCTTGGCCTTGCACCGGCGGCGCTGGAAGCCGGCCGGGACCGCGCGGATGGCCTCCTTGGCGTCCTTGGTCCAGGTCATCGGCACGTCGTCGTAGGCGAGCTCGGTCTCGAGCGTGCCCTCGGTCTTGGCGGCCGCCTCGAACATGCTCTTGTCGATCAGCGTGAAGGTGTCGCCGGCGGCCTTGCAGATCGGGCACATGACGGGCTGGTCGCCCTTCGCCGTGTAGCCGCACCTGCTGCAGAGCCAGTAGTTCTGGCTCATCCGGTCCAGGTAGGCCTGCGTGCCCGGGCTGACCGCGGGCTTCTCTTCCACGACGCCGGCCATCATGCCGGAGAGCGTCGAACCCATCATATCGCGGGCCACGCCCTCGTCGGCCTTCATCGCGTTGCGGTCAATCCCCTGCGCGTCCAGCGTGGCGCCGAGCTGCTTCATGGCATCCATCGCGCCCTTGGGCAGGATGTGGCCGACGGCCGCATCCACCACCGAGTTGCTGATGATCGTGTGGCCCTTTTCGATCGCGTACCGGTGGATGGCGGTCTTGGCCACGCCGCGGGCGAACACTGGGATCTTCTCCATGCGGCGCAGCGCTTCCTCGGTCCACGCGATGGTGTATTCGGCCTGCTGGTCGATCGGCGGGACGTACTTCTTGTTGGAGATCATCACGTGGCAGTCCACCATGCGTAATAGATTTTCGGCGTTCGAGCCGATGTCCATGTCGTCGTCGCTGTGCACGCCGATCCGGCCCAGCACCAGCATCCAGGGCTTCTCGCGGCGGACGTACTGGAGCACCTTCTCGAAGGCTTTGCCGTCCAGCAGTGTGGTCTTGATGTCCTGCCCTTCGGCTTGGGCGATCTCGCGGCCGATGTCGAGGTGCGCCTGGTAGATCTTGGCCAGCCCGCTGTCAATGATCTCCTCATGCAGCTTTTCCTGCTCCTTGAAGCGGAAGACCTTGCCGGCCTCCTCGTTGAGGACGCCGGAGATGCTGTGGAAGGCGGCGTAGTGGAAGTAGGGATCGAAGGCCGAGACGGCCTCGACCGGCTTGTTCAAGGCCTTGCCGAGGGCCAGCGCGGTCTTGAGGCCGCCGAACGAAAAGTGGCTGCCGTCCAGCGCGACCAGGATGGAGCCGCCGTTCATCGGCAGGGTGTTCTTGATGACGAAGATGTCCGACGCGCGCACCCGCCGGACAACGCGTTCCGTGACGCCGCCGATGACGCTGTCCTTCACGGCGCCCACGCCCAGGGCGCCCATGATGACGAGGTCGTAGGCGTTGGTGTTGATGTCTTCGACGAGGACCTTGAAGTTCCGGCCTTCCAGCGACCGCCGTTCGACCGGAATGTTCGCCTCGGCGGCCTTCTTGTCTACGATATCCAGGTAGGAGTCGGTGATGATCTGCAGGCCGCGGGTGATCAGTGAATCGTGGATCTGCCGCTGCCGCTCGAGTTCGTTTTCGTCGTGGTATTCCTCGGGGAGACCCGCTTCCATCTGCTTGAAGCGCTTGTCGTGCATCTTGGCCGCGTACACATGGCTGCCGACGAGTTTGGCCCCGAACGTCTTCGCCAACAAGACTCCGACATCCAACGCCATGTTCGAGTAGTCGGAGTTGTCAACCGGGACGTAAATCGTCTTATACATGCCGTCTCCTTACAGGGACAAAGAAGCTACTCCATCCGTGTCGGAAGGTGTCGGTAGCCTGTGGGATCGTCCTTTTTCGGGGCCCCTTTTTTATGTTCTAAAAGGGCAAAAGAACGGCGTATCCTAGCACCGGATTTTGAGGAAATGCAACAGTTTTCTAGGCTGGAAACGGGCCCCATGCGTGTCACTCAGGAGGGCGTGGAAGCTCCGGTTTTCGCCGGAGATTTACGTGTGTTGAGAATCTCTTCCAGGGTCAGCAACACGTCCCGTCCGGAGTTCAATTCCACCCCCCGGAGGAGGCTCGCGTCGGCATAGCGACTACCCCTTACGTCCAAGGCCGGAGAGGAGCCTTCTGTTTTACACCCTCCCGCCCCGGACATCATCACACCCGCCCGCCCCAAGCCTGCCAAGACAGGCTCCTGTCCCGGGGGACGAGTCGCTTTCCCGATAGCGCCGGACCAGGGCCGAGGATCGCGGCTGCCGGTGCGGGACCCCGTCTTGCGGTTCCAGGCCGCGAGGCAGGCCTTGCCGATTAGCTTGTTGAGCGGAGCGGGGTTGTACAGCATCTTCCGGATGCTGGACGGGCTCAGCACCAGCGGGTTATAGCCGGACGTCAGATACCCTTCGTCCAGTAGCCGCCCCTCTAGATCTGTGTGCGGTTGGATGCCCAGGAAGAACATCATCGGAAAGACGCGGTCCTCGCCCAGGATCGCCGCGACCCGCTTGTACGACTCGATGGAGTCACGCAGCGTCGCTTCCGTCTCATCGGGAGCGTTGAGCGAGTAGTTCAGGATCACCTTCCCTTTGAACCCGGCCTCGGCCAAGTGGCGGCAGCCGTCGTACAGGCGGTCGAGCACGAAGCCCATGTGGAGGCCGTTCAGGACCTCCGGCGAGCCCGAGGTGATGGCCACTTCCAGGTCGCCGACGCCAGAGCGGACCATGAGCTTGGCGAACTCGCTGGTGATGAGCGACGTGCGGATGTAGCCGGACCACTCGATCTCCAGGCGCTCGGCGATGATCCGCTCCATGATCTCGGTGCACTGGGGATAGGCGGCTTTGCCGGTGATGAACTGGGCGTCGGTGAACCAGAACCGGCGCGTGCCCCACTGGCGATAGTGCTGCGCGATGTCGTTCACGACCCGCGCGGCCGGGCGATACCGGACGGACTTGCCTTCCAGGTAGGGGTAGAGACAGAAAGCGCAGTCGTACGGGCACCCGCGCTTGCTCTGCACCCCGATGCAATCGTCCGTGTAGGCGGTGTACTGCGGGAAGATCTCCGTGATATACGGGAGGTCCACGGACAGGTCATCGAGACCGGTGTAGCTCTGTCCTGTGCCGGTGATGGTCTTGCCGTTCTGGCGTGCGATGAACCGCTCGCCGTCGATTGGTTTGCCTTCGACCATTTTCAGCACGGCCTCTTCGCCCTCGCCCAGGATGCCGATGGTGCCCTCCGGCAGCTTCTCGATAAGCTGCTCGGCGAAGGCGCCGAAGGCCCCGCCGCCGATCATGATCGGCGCGTCGGGGCAGATCTTCCGGATCAGCCAGGCGTGCGCCAGGTTGGCCCGGATGCCGGAGTAGTACTGGTAGAGCGATTTCAGGCCGGAGAGCGACGCCGCGAGTTTCTTGAAAGGATTGGGCGAGTAGTAGAAGGTGAACGCTTGCTCCAGCGAGGCGTCCCCTTCATGCGGCGAGAAGATCTGGATGTCGCGCCAGGAGAAGCAGATCAGGTCGGGGCGAACGTTCGCGGCGGTCTCGCGCACGGCCTTTGCGCGCTCGCCGGGGGGAATCTGCGACAGGTCGAGGATGCGCTGGCGGACTTCGGGGTGGCGCTTGTGGATGTAGTCGGCGAGATAGGTACAGCCGACCGGATAGATCGGCTTGCAGGGCAGAAAGATGTAGAGGATGCTCTTCACTTGACGGCGACGTGGATGGCGACGATGCCGCCGCTCAGGTTGTGGTATTCGACCTTCTGGAAGCCGACCTCGCGCAGCAGGCGCGCCAGCCCGTTCTGATCTGGAAAGGAGCGAATCGAGGCCGGCAGATACTGATAGACGCCGGTGGTGTCCCCGGAGACCCTGGTCCCGATCCATGGCAGCAAGGTGAACGAATACCAGTCGTACAGCCGGCGCAGCCAGCCTGCTACGGGGCGCGAGAACTCGAGGCAGATGAGCCGCCCGCCCGGCTTCAGCACGCGTCGGATTTCCTGGAGAGCTCGCGACAGATCGCTCACATTGCGGAGGCAGAAGCCGGTCGTGACCGCATCGAAGGTCGCGTCCGGTGCCGAGAGATGTTCCGCGTTGGCCTGGACGCAGAGGATCTGGCGCTGCAAGCGGGCGGTGCGCACCTTCTGCAAGCCGATGGCCAGCATGGGTCTGTTGAGATCCGCGGCGACAATCCTGGCTCGCTCGCCGAGACGGCGGGCTGCTAGAAGCGCCAGATCGGCGGTGCCGGCACCGACATCCAATACGAATCGGCTGTCTTCTATGAGGTGCGCGGCCGCTTGACGTTTCCAAGAATGGTGCAGCCCCAGGCTCAGCAGCGAGTTGTTCAGGTCGTAGTAGCGGGCGATCGAGGAGAACATCCGCTGGACGGCCTGCTCCTTCTCAGAGCCGGTGCCCGCCGCCGGCGCGGTCTGCCTCTGCTCTTCCAACGTCAGCATAGGAAAGGCATCGTAGCACCCGTCGAAGATGCACGGCAAGCGGCCCAACGGGCACCCTATTCCTTGACTTCCCAGTGAGGATTCCAAGCGATTTCCCAGAGGTGGCCGTCCAAATCCTGGAAGTATCCGGCGTACCCGCCCCAAAAGCGGTCGTGCGCAGGGTCAGTGATCTTGGCTCCTGCTTTTTCTGCCTGCTTCATGACTGCATCGACTTCCTGTTTGGATTTGACAATGTGGCCGATGGAGAATTCCGCTGGGCTTGACGGACTCACAGAGACCTTTGCATCCTTCGCCAGTGCAGCCTTTGGATACAGCGCCAAGATCAAATCGTCGTTCATGTTGAAGAAGACGACAGCACCGTCCTCAAATTCCGTGCCGATGATCCCTTCCGTCGCCAAACCCATCCCATCGCGGTAAAAAGCCAGAGACTTTTCCAAATTGCTGACGCCTAACGTGATGACTTTAATCCGTGGTTTCATATCTCACCTGACTAGTAATTACTACCTTCCAGGAGGGAGTTGTTCAGGTCATATTAGGCGTTACGCTTCGAAGTGTTAAGCCTCTTCTTCCAGAAACGCTATTCGAAATTGAATTGCTAGGCCAACAAGCATGACAATTCCAAACAGCACGAGAACCTCTAAGGCAGACGCTCCAACGAACAGGACTGCCAGCACGACAAGAAGGTACGCAACTTGGGCAAAAAACGTGGAGATCATTGCGTACTCCTTAAACGATTGGAGATCTCTTTGTGCGATCCACGCAATTGGGCTTGTCGCTACGCCGTACGACCAAAGCAACATTGGGATGATTGAGCTGCTGTCTGCCCGCCTTGCAAAGAAATTCAGGGCCAGAACACACCAGAGGGTTAAGACTGCAAATGGGTACAACGTTCTGAGAAAGACCAAAAAGTAGAAAGCTGGTTTATTCCCCTCTTCGGCAAAGGCAGTCGCCGGCGCCTCCAAAAGCATTCCGGGCATCATGGTGATCCAGAGCAAGAAACCAGCACCGACAAACATTAGGAGGCCGTACCCGATAGAGCCCCACTGGCCGAGTATCGCGAGCCATATGCCCGCTACGATCCCACCAAAACCAATTATCAGAGCTCGAGTCCAGGCTGATGAACTGGCGATTTTGGCGAAGTCATTCATTGGGCACCCCCTTTTTTCATAGGGGCAGTAATTAGGCTTGCGGCAACCGTGGCGATTCTCCCCGCTTTGCGAGGACCTGTCAATATTCCCTGAACGGCTGTCAGCGCGTGCGGAAGCCGATGCGGCGGGGCTTGCGGGTGGCGCCGCATGGGCCCCGGGCGGAGCGGAAGAGCCTACAGCCGAGTCTGCGGGGCCGCGACGGCGAAAGGATCTGAGCACGTCCGGGTGATGCGGCGACAGGACCTGCGTCTGGACCTTGTGGGGTTGTAGTGCGTCGGTTAGAATGACGTTCTATGCCTGATCCTCGCTCCATCGTCATCAAGGGCGCGCGGGAGCACAACCTCAAGAACCTGGACCTCACGCTCCCGCGTGACAAACTGATTGTCATCACCGGCCTCTCCGGCTCCGGCAAGTCGTCGCTGGCGTTCGACACGATCTACGCCGAGGGCCAGCGCCGCTACGTGGAGTCCCTCTCCGCCTACGCGCGCCAGTTCCTCGAGCAGATGGACAAGCCGGATGTGGATTCCATCGAGGGGCTCTCGCCGGCCATCGCCATCGAGCAGAAGACCACGTCGCGCAATCCCCGTTCCACCGTCGGAACCGTCACCGAGATCTATGACTACCTCCGCCTGCTCTTCGCGCGGATCGGCCGTCCGCACTGCCCGCAGTGCGGCGATCCGATCACCGCGCAGACAGTCCAGCAAATGGTCGATGCGCTCATGGCGCAGCCGGCGGGCACGAAGCTCTCCGTGCTGGCGCCCATCGTCCGGGACCGCAAGGGTGAGTACCGCAAAGAACTTCAAGATTCGCGCCGTGCTGGGTTCATCCGGGCGCGGATCGACGGCAAACCGCACGACCTGGCCGAGGAGATCGCGCTGGACAAGCAGAAGAAGCACACCATCGAGATCGTGGTGGACCGTGTGGTGCTCAAGCACGACGACCCGACGATGCAGCGGCTGGCGGACTCGCTGGAGATTGCACTCAAGCAGGCGCACGGCCTTGTGGTGATTGACCTCGACGGCAAGAAAGATCTCATCTACAGCGAGAAGCTGGCCTGCGTCCGCTGCGGGTTCAGCTACTCGGAGCTGACCCCCCGCCTCTTCTCCTTCAACAGCCCGCACGGGGCGTGCCCCGCCTGCGATGGTCTGGGGCACGAGCCGCCGAAGGGCTGCCCCGTGTTCAGCGAGGATGATGAATACGAGGAAGAGGATTACGGATCGCTGACGCTCTGCCCGATCTGCAAGGGCGACCGGTTGAAGCCCGAAAGCCTCTCGGTCCTGCTCGACCGGAAGTCCATCGCGGCGGTCACGCGCCTCTCGATCCGGGACGCCGGTGAGTTCTTCCAGCGGCTCAAGCTCACCGAGCGCGAGCAGTTCATCGCGCATCGCATCCTGAAAGAGATCCGGGAGCGCTTGGGCTTCCTCATCAACGTCGGCCTGGACTACCTGACGCTGGATCGGGCCGCGGCCACGCTCTCCGGCGGAGAGGGCCAGCGCATCCGCCTGGCCACGCAGATCGGTTCCGGCCTGGTCGGCGTGCTGTATATCCTGGATGAGCCGTCCATCGGCCTGCACCAGCGGGACAACCAGCGGCTGCTGGACACGCTCAGGCGGCTCCGGGACCTCGGCAATACCGTGATCGTGGTCGAGCACGACGCCGAGACTATGCGGCGCGCGGACTACATTCTCGACCTGGGTCCTGGCCCAGGCGTGCATGGGGGCGCAGTTGTCGCTCAGGGCTCACCAGCCGAAGTCATGGCCAACAAGGAATCACTGACCGGGCAGTACCTGCGCGGGGATATGAACATTACCCTGCCACATCGGGCCAGGCAAGCCGGCCGCCACCTCACTGTTGTCGGGGCCCGGGAGCACAACCTGAAAAACATCGCGGTGAAGGTCCCGCTGGGACTGCTGACCTGTGTGACTGGCGTGTCGGGGTCCGGCAAGAGCACGCTCCTCTTCGACGTCCTGTACCGGAGCCTGCGGCAACTCCTCTATGGTGAACGCCGCTCACGACCCGTTGCACGTGAGGCAACGGGTACCCCGACCTCGCGGCTACGGAAGCCGCAGACGCTTCCTCACGATGCTCAGAAGTCGTCCTGGGTTACTGGGTGTGCCGACATCAACGGCGTGGAGCACATCGACAGGATAGTCAACATCGACCAGTCGCCGATCGGGCGCACGCCGCGGTCCAACCCGGCGACCTACACCGGCCTGTTCACCTACATGCGGGAATTCTTCGCAAACCTGCCCGAGTCGCGGGTGCGTGGTTACAGGTTAGGCCGTTACTCGTTCAACGTGAAGGGCGGGCGGTGCGAGGCGTGTCAGGGCGATGGACTGATCAAGATCGAGATGCACTTCCTGCCGGACGTCTATGTGACCTGCGAGGTCTGCAAAGGGCGGCGGTACAATCGGGAGACCCTGGAGGTCCGCCACAAGGAGAAGAGCATCGCCGACGTCCTCGACATGACCGTCGAAGAAGCCCTGGCGTTCTTCCAGCACCTGCCCCTCATCAAGGGCAAGCTGCAGACGCTCTTCGACGTGGGGCTGGGGTACATCAAGCTTGGCCAGTCGGCCACGACGCTCTCGGGCGGCGAGGCACAGCGGGTGAAGCTCTCCCGCGAGCTCTCCAAGCGGGCGACCGGGCGCACGCTCTACATTTTGGACGAGCCTACCACCGGCCTGCACTTTGCCGATATCCAGAAGCTCCTCGAGGTCCTCAACCGTCTGGTGGAGTCCGGCAACACCGTCGTGGTGATCGAGCACAACCTCGACGTCGTCCGCAACGCCGACTGGATCATCGACCTGGGGCCGGAAGGCGGCGATCGCGGCGGCGAGGTCGTCGCCGCGGGCACGCCAAAGGAGGTCGCGGGCGTGAAGGCTTCCCACACCGGGCGTGTTCTGCGCGGGGTGTGACACGCGGGCGGCATTGTTCCGGAACGCCGTCCGCGGCTTTCTCAGAGTTTGTTTTCGATGGCGTAGCGCACCATCTGGGCCACGTTCCGGATGCCAAGTCGGCGCCCGATGTTGACGCGGTGCGTTTCGGCTGTGCGCGGGCTGATGCCCAGCTTCTCGCCGATCTGCTTACTGGTGTACCCGTGGGCCACCAAGCTCAGCACTTGACGCTCGCGCGGAGTGAGGCGCGGGGTCGCTCGGCGCGTGTTCTTCATGTCTAGGGCGGGGTCTTTATATTTGGTTTTAGCAGTCCGACGTACAGTCATGATGTGCAGAACCCTCCTCCTTGAACATGGATGTCCGGCATCATAGCCTGAGCGCGAGCCGAAAGACAATCGGGGAAATCATCCAATGAACGACGGGAATGGGGTCGGCCAGGGAGGTGCCACATTTTTCCTGGTTTTCCGTGTCACCTTTGCCGAAATGGCGTGTCTCAGAAAGTGTAGGAGGTAGGGGCGGGCTGGATGGCGGCGTCGGACTACCAACTATTGGACCGCTACGCGGCCGGCGATGAGTCGGCCTTCGAGGAGTTGGTCCTGCGCCATCAGAAGACCGTCTACGACCTGGCGTACCGGATGCTGGAGAATCATGCCGATGCGGCCGATCTGGCGCAGAAGTCGTTCGTGCAGGCCTTCCTCCATCATCGGTCCTTCAAGCGCGAGTCCAGCTTTCGGACCTGGCTCTACCAGATCTGCCTCAACCAATGCCGCAACGCGCTGCGCGATCGGGCCCGGCTGGCGCATGAGGATGTGGAAGAGTTGGCGCTGGCGGCCCCGCAGGATACCTTTGCGGAGGTCGCCAGGTCCGAGCTGAAGGACCGCCTGGGGCAGGCGATCCGGACCCTGCCGGCAAGGCAGCGGGAGGCCCTGGTGCTGCGCGTGTATCACAACCATGCCTTCGCGGAGATCGGGATGATCATGAGCTGTTCCGAAGGGACCGCGAAGGCCAATTACCATCATGCGGTGGACAAGCTCCGCCGCGTCCTGATGGCGGGTGAGGGATGAACATGACCTGCAATGAGATCAAGGAATTGACCGTACCCTACCTGGAACTGGACCTGGAGCCGTCCCGCGTCCGGGACGTCACTACTCACCTGAACGGGTGCGCGGGCTGCCGTGCCGAGATGGAGGCGGTCCGCCAGGTCCTCGTCCGGGTGAAGGGGATGGCGGTGCCGGACCCGGGGGACCAGTTCTGGAGGGAATTTCCGCACAGGGTCCGCCACGAAATGGAGCGGTTGCAGAACACTGCGACGACGCTGGAAGGACCATCTCGATATCAGCGGTTCTGGGGCGGAGTTGTCACGGCGAAGCAGACACTAGCCCTCGCGGCGTCGCTGTTGCTCGTCGTCAGCGCATGGTTGCTCCGTGGTCAGTTTGATGAAGCGACGGCGCCGGCTCCATCCGTCAGTCAACCTGGTCAGCCGGTCAAGATGGCCGCTAGTCAGCCGCTGCGAGCGGATCGCGGGCAGGAAAGTGAGTTCGCAACTGTCGACCTGCCGGCCGTCGTCGATGCGGATTGGCATGACTACTGGGAGGTCGACCCGGATGCGGCTCTGATGGAGATGGCCGGGCACGTGGATCGCCAGACCATGGATCGATTATTGGCGGACATTTAAAAAAGGAGCGCTATGAACTCGATTACGCGTGGAATCCAAGCGGTCTCAGCCTTAATCCTGGTGCTGGTGGCGCCGATGTCATTGAGCGTGGCCCAGGAGCCAGGCAGACAGGGTGGCTCATCGCCAGCGCCACCGGCGATGGAAGAACTTGACCGCATGACGACGCCGGAGCGCGGCGGCAAGGACATGGAGGAACGCATCCGGCACTTCGAAGCCAAGAGGAGGGAGAAACTGCTGCAAGCCTTGAAACTGGACGAGGCCACCCGTACCAGGCTTAGCCAGCGGCTGGCGCAACTGGACCAGAAAGCGCAAGACTTGCGGCGCCAGCGGCAGGAAGCCGTGCAGGCCTTGCGCGAGCAAGCCAAGGGGCTGCGCAAGGAGATGCGGCGAGGGCAGCGCAACGGCGGTGGGCGCGGCCCTGAAGGGACTCCGCCTGCGGGAGGCAGTCCGGCCGATAACAGCGCGTTGCGCCAGGCGCTAGAACGGGTCTATGCGGTGGAGGACGCCATGACGGGCTTGCGGCGGGAGCGCCTGCAGGTGGCGCGAGACTTGCTGACGCCCGAGCAGCAAGTAAAGTTCCTCCTTTTCACCGTAAGGTTTCAGAAGGAGATGCATGAGCGGCTGCTGCGGGAACGCAGCGGACCGGAAGGCGGGCGGTAAACCTCGTTTGACCCCTCTTCTTCGGTTCTGATACCCTCCCGTCATGTTATGGCGCGTCATCGTCCTCGGGGTTCTGCTCGTCATCGTGTATTTTATGGTGAAGAGCGCCTTGCAGGGTTTCTTCAGCAAGGGCCAGGACGTGACGCGATCCGTCGGGACGTCAGGGAGACCTTCCGAGATGGTCCAGGACCCAGTCTGTGGGATGTTCATTCCGAAGGAAGGAGCGTACTTCCTCGAGCAGAGCGGACAGAGGGTCTTCTTTTGCAGCGAGACCTGCCGCGCCAACTACCAGAAAAAGCTCAGCTCGGCACAGTCTTAGCAGCCGGAATAGCTGTAGTCGTCCAGCTTGCCTTCCTTATCAAAGTACAGTGTGATCTCGCATTCGTGCGGATTGATCCCGCCCAGGATGCGTTGGGTGCCACCGGCGATCCGGTAGTAGGTCCAGGTCTCCCCGCCCCAGAAGCGCTTTGAGGCTCCGGAAGGCTTGCCCCACTCCTTCTCGAACCAGTCCTTGCTCTCGTGCCGCTGGGCCGCCGGCTTGAGCGACTGTTCCAGGTAGGGATTGCTCGCGCATCCGGCGAGCAGCAACAGACTGACCAAAACGATCACCGACCGAGACATATGGACCCCCTTGGTTCAGGACGGAGCGAGCATGGTTCTTGTTTGCAAAGCCCGCGGTGTTCTCCTAGAATACCATACAAGACCCGCACAAACCCGGTTTCCTTCACTTGGAGGTTCCCTATGATGATCTTTTTGGATACCGGCAACACGAAAGAGATCAAAGAAGCGGCCAGCTGGGGCATCCTGGACGGCGTGACCACCAATCCATCGCTAGTGGCCAAGGAGGGACGCAGCTTCAAGGACCTCCTCCAGGAAATCTGCTCGATCGTGGACGGCCCGGTCAGCGCCGAGGTCGTCAGCGTCGAAGCCGACGCCATGATCAAAGAGGGCAAGGACCTTGCCAAGATCCATAAGAACATCATGGTCAAGGTCCCGCTGATCCCGGAGGGCTTGAAAGCCTGCAAGGCACTAGCGTCGGAAGGGATCAAGGTCAACGTCACGCTGTGTTTCTCGCCGAGCCAGGCCCTCCTGGCCGCCAAGGCCGGCGCCTGGTGCGTCAGTCCCTTCATCGGGCGGCTGGACGACATCAGCGAGGACGGCATGGGGCTCATCCAGGACATCGTGACCATCTACCGGAACTACCACTTCAAGACGAAGGTGCTGGTGGCCAGCGTGCGCCATCCTCAGCACGTGGTGGAGGCCGCCAAGATCGGCGGGGACATCTGCACCATGCCGTTTGCCGTCTTCAAGCAGCTCGTCCAGCATCCACTGACCGACGTCGGCTTGAAGAAATTCCTGGCAGACTGGGAGAAGCAGAACGTCCCGAGAGGGTAAGCCCTCTCCGCGCCCGGTGTGATTGCTTGGACCGGCAGGAAGACGCTCGAGGGCCTCGAGTTCGCGGCGGCGGTCCTTGTTCTTGGTCTGCGTGCCTTCCGAGAGCTCTTCTCGCCCGCGCGGCGCGGCCGGGGCGAGGTCTTCCGGGTCATCACCCGCCAGATCCTGTTCACCGGAGTCGACGCGCTTCCGGTCGTTGGGGCGATCGCGTTGATGCTGGGCCTGATCATCATCATCCAGGCCGGGACCACGTTGCCACAGGTCGGGGCTGGCGCCTTTCTGGCCAAGATCATCGAGCTGACGGTGGTTCGCGAGTTGGGCCCGCTCCTCACGGCATTCATCGTGATCTGGCGGTCGGGGACCGCCATCTGCACGGAGTTGGGCAACATGCAGGTCGGCCAGGAAATCGCCGCGCTCGATGCGATGGGCATCAGCCTGATCCGTTTCCTGGTGATGCCGCGCATGGCCGGGGTGATCTTGGCCATGGTCTGCTTGACGGTCTACTTCGATTTCATCGCAATCGTGGGCGGATTCCTGGTGGCCAAGATCCACCTCACCATTCCCATCCAGGTCTACCTGGAGGAGATCGAGGAAACGCTCTCAGTCTCTGACGTCTTGATCACCGTCATCAAGAGCGTCCTGTTCGGATTCACCATCGCCGTCATCTGCTGCCATCACGGGCTTTCCGTCGTGGGCGCCACCACCGAGGTGCCCCAGCAGACCACGCGGGCGATGCTCAACACGGTCACGGCCTGCCTGGTCCTCGACATCATCGTGTCGGTCGGGTTTTACCTCTGACCATGTCGGAGGCGGTGATCACATTGGACCACGTCTCGGCGAGTGAAAGGGATCAGACCCTTGTCGAGGACATCAGCTTCACCGTGCACCGGGGCGAGGCCGTCGCCCTGGTGGGGTCCAATGCGTCCGGCAAGGGCCTCGTGCTCAGGCTGTGCGCGGGATTGGAGGCGCCCGCGTCGGGGACGGTGCGGGTGCTGGGCGCGGATCCGGCCCGCGCGACGGAGGAGCAGCTCCTGGGGCTGCGCCAGCGGGTGGGGTTCGTCTTCGCCAAACCCGCGCTGATCAGCAACATGACCGTCTTCAACAACGTCGCGCTCCCGCTTCGCTATCACACCGTCCTTCCGGAGACCGAGATCCAGGAGCAGGCGCTGGCACGCCTGACGGAATGCGGCGTGGACGCCTTTCGCGACCGGATGCCGTCCGACCTGACGTTGGGGGATGCGCGCCAGGCGGCGCTCGCGCGGGCCATGGTGATGGACCCGGACATCCTGTGCGTGGACGAGGTGCTGCTCGGGTTGGACGCCGATGAACTCGTCCGGCTCCGGAAGATCCTGGAGCGGTACCGGAAGGCGGGCCGGCCGACGATCGTCGCCACTGTCAATGCGCCCACCAATCTGTTACGCGTGATGGATCGCCTGGTCCTCCTCCGGGACGGTCGCCTTGTGGCCACCTGTCCGCCAGCCGAGGCTTCGCAGGTGGTTGATCCGATGGTGCAAGATTTTTTTGGATCCCAGTAAAGGAGAAACAGCCATGCATTACTCACACCGCTTGTCGCAGACCCGTCTCCACCAGATCGTCGGATGGTTTGTGCTGGTGCCGATCCTCGTCCTCGTGGGCGTTGTGGTGCTGGTGGCCCAAAGCGAGAACCTGTTTGAAGAGAAGTACCACATCACCACGGTGTTCAGTGAAGGCTACGGCTTGAAGCCCGGCAAGCAGGTCATGCTCTTGGGAATCCAGATCGGCGAGGTTACCAAGGTCGAGGTTACCGAGCAGAACGACGCCAAGGTGACCATGGAGATTCTCAAGAAGTACAGGGACAAGATCCGGCAGAACTCGGTGGCCAAGATCGGTAAGTCTGGCGGTCTCGTAGGCGAGCCGCAGATCGAGATCACCGTGGGCCATAGGAGCAGGTCCGTGGTTGCGGATGGCGGCCACATCGAGTCGGAAGAGCCTTTCAACATCGCGGAAGTGGTCGCCGAGGCCAGGCCCCTCGTGGAGACCGTCAAGAAGACGCTGGTCCGGGTCGAGGAGGTCACGCAGGATCTGCAGGCGACGGTGCAGACCGGCCACGAGGCGCTCAATCATGTGCGGGAAGCTTCGACGAGGCTGCCGGCGATCTTGCAGAACCTCAAGGAGACCACAGCGGCACTCCGGGAGGCCACGCTCTCTACCACTGAACAGGTCCCTGCCATTGCGGCTAGCGTCCGCGCCAGCGTGGATCGCGCTGCCGACGCAATGCGGGACGTGAAGGCGGCGACCGGCAGGCTTCCGGGGGTAGTGGACTCGTTGCAGGGCGCCGTGGACAACGTGAAGGCCGTCACGGAGGACGTGCCGCCCCTCTTGCGGTCGGTGGAGGGGACGCTGCAGGACGTGGACGAGATCGTGATGGGGGCGAAACAGACCTTCCCGATCAGCACCTTCGCAGCGAAGGGACGCGCGGCCCGCGCGGAAGAACGGACCGTTCCCATTCCGCGGAGCCTGCGCCGCGACGACCTGGTCAAGGAATGATCATCTCCCGCCTCAGCATCCTGCTGTTGGTGCTCGTGGCCGGAGGCTGCTTCGGCGGGGCTGCTGGGCCTGAACTCCCGCTGGTAGCTGCTCAGGTGCAGGACCTCCGTGACAAGGGGCACCGCGCGCTGTCCCGTGGCGACGTCGCGCGAGCTGGCCGGCTCTTCGACGACGCTCGCCGCCTGGCCGAGAGCATCGACGACCGGCCCGGATTGGCCGGCGCGCTGAACGACCTGGGTACGAACGCCGGTTTCCGGGGCGACCCTGGCAAGGCCGCCGAATTCCATCGCCAGGCGCACTGGATCGCGCTGGAACTGGGCGATCGGGCGCTCATCGCCGAGAGCCTGAGCTACCGAGGGCAGGCGGCGCACCTGATGAGTGATGACGCTGCCGCCCTCGCCTTCTATACCCAAGCTCTAGCTCTCGTCCGGGAGGTCAACGATCGCCGGGGCGAGGCTGCCGTCCTGAACAACCTGGGGCTGCTCCAGCAGGCGAAAGGCGAGGCAGACCAGGCAGAGCAGAGCATCCAGCGGGCGCTCGCGCTCAACTCTGAGCTGGGTGAGCGGCGGGCCATGGCGAGCAATCTGAGCAATCTCGGCACGTTGTCGGAGAAACGTGGCCGCTGGGCTGAGGCGCGCAGTCTCTATGAACGGGCGCTCGCCCTCGACAAGGAGACGGAACAGCGGCCCGCGATTGAGGCCGACCTTGTGAATCTTGGACAGCTCTCCGAGGTGGAGCATCGGCTGGAGGAGGCGATCAGCTACTATGACCGGGCCTACCGGGGCTACCGCGTGCTCAATCAAGTGCCGAAGGCCGTCGACGTGTTGACCCGCCTGATCCGGGTCGTCAAGGCGGCTGGCCAGGAATCCCTCGCCGCCACTTACCAAGCAGAGTTGAACACGCTGACGACGAAACCGTAAGTCTCAGCATCCGAGCCACCTCGTCGGGCGCTCCTCAGCCGGGACATTTCCGTTCATTTTGGAACAGTTACCAGGGTCCACCTGTTCCACTTTCACAGCGTTCACGCCGCTTCCACTGCGAGAAAGGCACCGCCAAATGTTCCCCTTTTGGTCGAAATGCGGACAGGTTTGAGTATGGCACCCCGCTTGGTAGGAATTGTAGGGGGAAAATCGACAGGAGGGTCACGAAAAGGTGGGGGCACATAGAACTCTTCGGTGACGGACTTCAGCTTGTCGGCTTTCTGGCGGTCACCGTCGCGATCCTAGCCTCGTTAGTGGCGGTCGCCATCGGCATGACGGTCTTCTTGTACATGGCCGACCGGAGGATCGAGATTGATAAGAGTGAGCGGTGCCATCGCGAAGCCAACATTCCGGCTGAGGCCCAGTCGTAAGGGCGTGTGCAAGTGTAGAGGCGTTACATGCAGGAGATAGGCACATTCTTGATCGTCTCGATTCTCGTTGGCCTTATCCTCCGCTTGAGCAGTGAGCGGGGGCGCGCGAGACGACGGGGCGCTAGAACGCCGGCCCGGTTCGTCGAATTCACCGGCAGGCGGGTTACGATTTCCGCTCGAAAAGATGAGTAAACGCCAGACAACTCGCGAGTAGGCAGGAAATGGAGCCAATACCTGGGTCTGTCGGGACGGTGGTGGGAGAGCGGCGGCGGATGCCGCGCTACCACCTTCTGACGCGCGTCGATATCTTGGTGGCCGGCAGCGGTGACACGTCCGGCAGCGGTGACGCGTACTGGGGGAGCATGCGCAATTTGAGCCGTAGCGGCGTGGCGGTCACTGTGCGTCAGCATTTAAGGCCGCATCAGAGAGTTACGGTCCGCTTCCATCACCAGAGTCTCGACGGGAGGGAAGTCGTCGAGGATCTAGCGGCCGAGGAGATCTGGCAGTGCGGAGACAACGAAGGGCTGGAATTTGATCCCCCGTTGACAGCCAACTCGCCTGCATTACAGAAGGCGCGGTATCTGGTGGCACACCTCGTCGAAAAGGAAGCAGAGCGGTGAGTGGTTGTGGCATAATACGAGCATGGGAAGCTTGGCCGTACGGTTCCTTCGTGTGATGATCGCGGCGGCTCTGATCTGCCTTCCTGCCCTGACTCCCAACGCATTGTCCCACGCCACAGAGCAGAAACAGAAACAGGAGGAGAAGGGGGACTCGAAGAAGAATTTCGAGGAGACGAAGCGCGAACTGAAGAAAGCCAGCGAGAACTTCGAGAAGGCGATCTCGGAAGGGGCCAGCACCCTAGCACAAAAGATCAAGAAAGCGTTCGAACGGGACGAGAAAAAATAATCCCCGCTGCCCGCCTCATCGCGCTTGCGTTCCTCCTGTTGGCGCAGACCGCCTGCATGCCGAATTATCGCGCCTTCACGAAACAAGCTGACTCGCTAGGCGCCGCCTGCAACCAAGCCGCCGCGCAGTTCATCGTCACGCCGACCACGGAGGCGCGTCGGGAGGTGCTTAGCAAACTCAAAGACCTGAACGACGCGCTGATCAAGACGGCCGGGTACGAGCGCGAGGCCCGGCGGACTAACTCTGTGGACCTCATCGACGCCAACCGCGCCTTCCTGGAAACGGGACGGGCGTGGGGGAGCTGCTCGGTAGAATACAACAGGGTGCTTGTCGCGATCGGGGAGCGGGACACCGCCCGGCACAACTACCAGGGTCTGCTGTCCCGGCTAGCCGCTCCCCAATTCGTGGTCGAGCGCCGTCAGATCCAGCAGGCGCTCGACGAACTGGACGGTGCGCAGAGTCGTTAGCGACCGCCAACGGTTGTTTTCGTCAGCACCCTCTTGGCCGTCGCAAATATCGAGGCGAACATCGGTCTCGTCAGTTTTCCCGTAAAGGTGTTCTGCTGGGACGGATGATAGGACCCGATCAGCGTGACGCCCCACGGGAGTCGGTAGACCCGCCCGTGTCCGAAGGTGGGGAGCGGGCGGGGCAACGCATGGCCGAGCTCGCGGCAGGCCTTGAGATAGCCGTCGAACGCGATCTTGCCCAGGGATACCACGACGCGGACGCGGGTGAGCAGCCGCAGCTCGTCCACAAGGAAGGGCCGGCACCGGTCGAATTCCTTGGGTAGCGGCTTGTTGCCTGGTGGCGCGCAGCGGACCGTGGCCGTGATGTAGCAGTCAATCAGGCGCATCCCGTCGTTCCGAGAAACCGACTCGGCCTGGCTGGCGAAGCCGAACCGGTACAAGGCGCTGTAGAGCCAGTCGCCGCTGCGGTCTCCGGTGAACATCCGTCCTGTGCGGTTGCCACCGTGCGCCGCCGGTGCGAGGCCCACGATCAACAGACGGGCTTTGACGTCCCCGAAGCCGGGGACGGGTTTCCCCCAATACGTCCAGTCGTGGAAACGGCGCGTTTTGCGATGTGCGATCTGCTCACGGTACGCCACGAGGCGGGGGCATCGGCGGCAGGTGGTGATGGCGTCGTACAGGACGCTGAGGCGGGACATGCACGGGATTCTACCAGATTTATCTTGCCGCACGGGAAAACCCTTGCTAGAATTCCATAGCACCGTGGGAGGGCGTGTATGAGCCGAAGGGAATGGATCGCACGATCTCGGTCCCTGGTTGCGGCCGTCGTGCTCCTGGCCGTGCCGTTGGCGACCGATACCAGGAGCGATCAAGACCAAACGGTCCCGGGCGCATCTGCGGCCGGGGCGCCGGTGCCGCTGCCGCCGGAGCTCGCGCGCTACGGCGGGGCGCGGTCGAAGCCGTTCCTCAGTTCCTATCACCTACCGGACACCATCACGTTCGCCGACTCCCCCGTGCCGCTCAACGTCTGGCAGGTGCGGGAACGGATCGAGTACGAGTTCTACCGCTTACTGGAAGACGAAGGGGACAGCATCATCCTGGCGAAGCGCACCGGCCGCTGCTTTCCGCCCGCCGAGCGCCAGTTGGCCGAAGCCGGGCTGCCGGACGATCTGAAGTTCATCCTGCTCGTCGAGAGCAAATGCATCTCGGCTGCTTATTCACGGGCCAAAGCGTCCGGGCCCTGGCAGTTCGTCCCCTCGACAGGGCGGCTCTTCTCGCTGCAGAACAACCACTGGAAGGACGACCGCCGCAATCTCGAGCTCTCGACCGAGGCCGCCGTCAAGTTCTTGAAGAGGCTGCACGACATTTTTGGCGACTGGTTCCTGGCCATCGCAGCCTATAACGCCGGCGAAGTCCACATCCGGAAAGCCATGCGCGAGCAGCGGATCGACGACTACTGGAAGCTGCACTACGCCACGGAGACCATGCGTTACGTGCCCCGCATCATCGCGAGCAAGGAGATCTTCTCCCAGCCGGATAAGTACCTGGGCGTAGTAAAAGCCGATCTCTACCCGACGCTGGACACCGAAGTGGTGACGGTCAACATCAAGGAGGATCGGCGCCATCTGGCCGCCGTGGCGGAGCAGTTCGGCACTTATTTCCTCGAGCTGAAGCTCCTCAACCCAGAGATCCGTAAGGACTATCTGCCGCGCGGGACACACCAGATCAAGATCCCACGGCGTCCTGACAATGGCTGTTCGATGCCTTGCGAGAAGGCTGACGAGCCTCGCTGATCCTTCCGTCCTCACCCATCCGGGCAGCGTTGCGTCGCATCCTGCTGGCCGCGCTCGACGCGGCCGCCCCCGCCCTCGCCATTCGGCGGGCGTTGACGCTGCGACGTCAGACCCTGCGCGTGGACGGTCGCCTGTATGACTTGCGCCGTATTGCACGGGTGGTCGCCATCGGCGCGGGCAAGGCCTCCGTCCCCATGGCGCACGCCGTGCACGAGGTCCTCGGCGGACGGCTCGATTCTGTGTTCGTCGTGGCGCCATCGCCCGTGCCCGGGCGGGCGAAGTCGGGGATTGCGGTTGCCGCAGCCGGCCATCCGATCCCGGATCGGAGGGGCGTGCAGGCAGCGCGTCACGTGCTGCAGCTCGCCTCCTCCCTCGGCAAGGACGACCTGTTGATCGTGCTCCTGTCCGGCGGCGCTTCCAGTCTCCTGCCCTTGCCGGCTGCAGGGCTGACGCTGGCGGACAAGCAGCGGACGACGCAGCTACTCCTGCGCTCCGGCGCGACGATCGCCGAGGTCAATGCGGTCCGCAAGCACCTTTCCGCGATCAAGGGCGGGCGGCTGGCGGCGGCGACCCCCGCCTCGGTGCTTACGCTCATCCTCTCCGATGTCGGCGGGGACGATCTCGGCGTGGTCGGGTCCGGTCCGACCGCGCCAGACCGGACCACGTTCCTGGATGCGGTGCGCATTGTCCGCCGCTACGGGCTCTGGGGGCGGCTGCCGGTCGCGGTGCGCATCCATCTGGTGGAGGGGCTGGCCGGATGGCGGGACGAGACGCCCAAACCGCGAAGCCAGATCTTCCGGCGGGTCCAGCACGCCGTCGTCGGCAACAACCGGCTGGCGGTCGAGGCGGCGGCAAAAGCCGCACACAAGGAGGGCTACGAAAGCGTCCTCCTCGGCATGTTCGTGACGGGAGAGGCCGGCCAGTTCGCGCGGTGGATGGGCGAGCTTGGGAAGGAGCTGGCCAGGCGGACGACGCTGCCTGGACCGGTGTGCGTGCTAGCAGGCGGCGAGTTGACCGTCACTGTGCGCGGCTCAGGGACGGGCGGACGGGCGCAGGAGTTTGCGCTCGCGGCTGCGCTGGGGATCCAAGGTACACCGGGTGTCTGGGTGGCAGGGTTCGGCACGGATGGGCGTGACGGGCCGACCGATGCGGCCGGCGCGGTCGCCGATGGCGAGGCCGTCGCGCGCGGCAAGCGCAAGAGGATGGATGCGGCGCGTTTTCTCCGAAAGCACGACAGCTACACCTTCTTCAAGAGAGTCGGTGGCCACATCAAAACCGGCCTCACCGGCACCAATGTCAACGACCTGTACGTCCTGATGGTCAGCAATCGATGAATGAGAACGGGTGGCTCTGAAGGAGCGTGATGGCGAACTCAGAAGACAAACAGAACTCGAGCGATAAGTGGTGGTGGGTGATCACGATCGGCATCCTGCTGTGGATCGGATTCTGCAGCGTGGCCGTGCTCGTGTATCTATGGCGGCACTAGTTCCTGTCACCGGTTCCTTTCCTTTTTTGCGAATAACCTGAGCGAAGCGGGTGGCACGGGCTGGGGACTCCCACCATCCCTTTAGCGAGAACCAGGATGACGGGTGACTCTGGTCGGGGGCCCATCGCCATTTCCCTCGCTCTAAATAGACCAAGCGGGTGGCGCCGAGCGGGACCCGGGCGGAGCACAGCGCGACTTGCTTGCTTCTGAGCGGAGAGCGAGCACGTCCGGGCGGCTCGGCGACAGGACCCGCTTGATCCTGTTTAGAGCTTCTCTTCGCCCTTGAGGTACCTGCGGAACCGCTGCATCAGCTCGGCGCCGAGCGTCCCGCCTTCGGGCTTCTTGGTGTGAGGGTCCTTGAGGTGCTGACGGATCTCCTCCAGGCGCTTCACGGCCTGGGGGTTGCCCTGCAGACGCCTCGTCTTCTCGAGGGCCGTGTCGAAGGCGTCGAATGTGAGTTCGTTGTAGCCGAACGACCGGATGCGCTTGACCGCCTTCATCATCGCCTCGTTGCGGAACATCGTCAGATGCTCCGAGTCGATCTCCTTGAGCCCCAGCTTGCGCGCGCGGCGTTCGGCGGCCTTGCGGATGCCGCTGCGAACGAAGTCGGGTGCGGTGAGCAGGCGCTTCCAGGCCTCGTCGCTCCACGTGACAGGCGAGAGCGGCGCGTCCCAGATGGCGGTCAGGGCCGCCTCGTCGATGGCGGTAAGGCCCAGCTCGCGGGCCCGCTCTTCCGTGTCACGCTTGACCATGTCCGCCACGAAGTCCATGGCGATGGCGGGCGACTGCGCAATTTTCTGCTGGAGCCTGGCCTGCGCGCCCTCGGTCCAGGGCAGCGGCGGCGCCTCTTGGAGTTTTTCGTCGCCCAGCGCTTCCACCTTCTGGAAGAGCTCGACGTTGACTTCCATGTGGCCGCGCTCGCGCGCCACGTCTTCGGCGATCTGCTGGATCATGTGCCGCATAAACTCGGGCACGGTCTCCAGCCGCGCCTTGGCTTCGGCCGTCCAGGGCATCCGTCCGGCGGCCATCGCTCCGGCGGCCTCCTGCATGCCGGCCTCGCCACCCATGCGGCCCATCATCTGTTGTTTGAATTCGGTGAGGATGTCTTCGGTGATCTCGCGGTACCCGAGCTCGCGGGCTTTCTTCTCCGCCAGACGCTTGACCATGCCCCGCAGAAACGCAGGGGCCCGCTCCATGCGCTTGAGCGCGCCCTCGGTCCACATGATCTCGGAAGCGCCAGCCGCGTCGTGGGTCTTGGTCTCTGGTTCCGCCACCAGGGGTCCTATTTGTTGACGATTTCCTTGAGCTCCTTGCCGGCCTTGAAGAAGGGCACGCGCTTGGCCGGCACGGCGACCGTCGCGCCGGTCTTCGGGTTGCGCCCTTCCTTCATGCGGCGGTTGCGCAGACGAAAGCTACCGAAGCCGCGTATCTCGATCTTGTCCCCTTTGGCCAGGGCCGTGCGGATTCCGTTGAAGATCGTGTTGACCACGACTTCAGCCTGCCGCTTGGTCAGGGTCGGGACCTGCTCGGATAACTTCTCGATGAGCTGCACTTTCGTCATGGATGACCCTCCTAAATCGCCAGCAGATATTTGAGATTGATCCCTGACGGCATGACCGGGGCGAGTCTCCCGAGGAATGAGTTCTCGAGGAGGTCGCGGAGCGAGAACCGCTTCCGGGGCTCGACCACGCGCGGCTCTCCCTCAATCCCGACCAGGCGCGCCGCCAGCTTGATCGCGTCCTGGAGATCGCCCAACTCGTCCACGAGCTTGGCCGTGCGAGCCTGCCGTCCCGTGAAGATCCGTCCGTCGGCTAGAGGGCGGACTTCTTCGACCTTCAAGGCGCGCCCGGCGGCCACGGCCTGGATGAACTGGTCGTGCACGTCGTCCAGGACGTTCTGGAGGAGCCCCCGGTCCTCTTTGGACATGGCCCGGAACGGGGAGGCCAGGTCCTTGTAGCGCCCGCTCTTGATGACGACGCTCTGCACGCCGACTTTCTCCAGCAGGCCCTGCACGTTGGCCAGTTCCATGATCACGCCGATACTGCCCGTCAGCGTGCCCGGATTGGCGACGATCTTGTCGGTCGCCGCGGCGATGTAGTACCCGCCCGACGCGGCGAGGTTGCCCATCGAGGCGACCACCTTGAGCCGACCGTCCTTGCGCGCCTTCAACACCTCCGTGTGGATCTCCTGGGAGGGCACGACGCCCCCGCCGGGGCTGTCGATGCGCAGCACCACGGCCTTGATACTGGGATTGTCCCGGAACCGGCGCAATTCCTCGATGGTCTCCCGGGAATCCATGATCACGCCTTCGATGCGGATGACCGCGACTCTCTCGCCGCCGAGCCAGCCGCTGTCCAGTGCCAGCGAGGTGAGCAAGGAAACGCCGATGACGGCAAGGACTAGTAGGCCCAGCAGGGCCAGCGCGGTCCGGACTGTCCGCTTCCTCTCCATAGGGACGAACGCTACTGGCCGTTCTCCTCCTCACTCGCGTGCCGCTTGTTCTTCCGGGCGGCGCGGCCCAGGGACTGGTCCACTTTGCCCTGGTTGGCGTGAAAGTCCTGCACCTGCTGGCGCTCGCTGTCGCGGTGTTGCTCCCTCAGGCTCAAGGCGATCTTGCGCTCCTCGCAGTCCACTTTGATGATCTTGGTTTCGAGCTCGTCGCCGATCTTGAACCGGTCCTCCAACCGGCTGGAGGCGTCCAGGCCCGTCTCGCTGATGTGGATGAGCCCCTCTACACCGCTGTCCAGCTCCACGAAAATGCCGAAGTCGGTCAGCTTCGTGACCTTGCCGCGCGTGGGGTTGCCGATTTGGTGCTTCTCGGGGATCTCGCGTTCCCAGGGATCGGGCGTGAGCTGCTTGTACCCCAGCGACAGCCTCTCCTTCTCCTTGTCGATCTTGAGGACCACGGCTTCCACCTTCTGGCCCTTCTTGAAGATCTCGGATGGATGCTTCACGTGCTTGGTCCAGGACATGTCGGAGATGTGGATCAAGCCGTCCACGCCTTCATCCAGCCCGACGAACGCGCCGAAATCCGTGAGGCTCTTGACCTTGCCCTCGATCTTGGTGCCGATCGGGTACTTCGTCTCCACGAGGTCCCAGGGATTCGGCGCCACCTGCTTCATTCCGAGGGAGATCTTGCGGGCGGCTTCGTCCACATTGAGCACCTGCGCTTCCACTTGCGCGCTGACGGAGACGATCTTGGACGGGTGCCGGACTTCGTGCGACCAGCTCATCTCGGAGACGTGGACGAGGCCTTCCACGCCCGGCTCCAGCTCGATGAAGGCGCCGTAATCGGTCAGGCTGACGACCCGGCCCTTGATCCGGGTGCCGACCGGATACTTGGCGGCAACACCCATCCAGGGATCGGCGCTCTTCTGCTTCAGGCCGAGCGAGACGCGGCCGGTCTCGCGATCGTACTTGAGGATCATGACCTCGACGCGGTCGCCGACCATGTAGATCTCCGATGGATGGCCGATGCGGCCCCACGACATATCGGTGATGTGGAGGAGCCCGTCGATCCCGCCGAGGTCCACGAAGGCGCCGTAATCCGTGATGTTCTTGATGGTGCCGTTCACGAGTTGGCCTTCGGTGAGGTTCGCCAGGGTCCGCTGCCGGCGCTGGTCGCGCGACTCCTCGAGCAGGAGCCGGCGGGACACGACCACGTTGCCGCGCCTCTGGTTGATCTTGATGATCTTCATGGGGAAGGTCTTGCCGATGAGCTGTTCGGGGTCACGCACCGGATGCAGGTCGATCTGGGAGCCTGGCAGGAAGGCTTTTACGCCGATGTCCACCATCATCCCGCCCTTGATGCGGCTGATGATCCGGCCGTCGACAATGGCCTCCTCTTTGTAGATCCGCTCCAGGTCTTCCCAGACCTTCATCTTGTCTGCTTTCTCCTTGGACAGGATGAGGTTACCGTCGCTGTTCTCGCGTTCCTCGATGTAGACCGGAAGTCGGGTGCCGGGCGTGAGCGCGGCCAGCTCTTGGGGCGTGAATTCCTCGGCGGAAATGATCCCCTCGGATTTATAGCCGATGTCCACGATCACCGCGTCCTTCTTGACCGCCACGACGGTGCCTTCGATGACCGATCCTTCCTCGAAGTTCTGGAAGGTCTGTTCGTACATCGAGGCCATCGCGGCCTTCTCCGCTGATCCCGTTTTCAACTGTTCAAGCGTTTCCATTCGCCGTATCATGCCTCCCCACACACGACCTGATGTGACACCCAGGGTTAAAGGTTAATTGCTTGCGGACCGGCCGGCGGCGGAGGGGGCCCGGACTCCGCCGAGTTCCGCGATGCGGCCCATGATCTCCTGACTGATCCGCTGATACAACTCTTTCTTCTTGGCCTCGCTGTCCATCTCCTTCACAAGCGCCGAGAAATCCACTGGCACGCCGTAGATCACCTGGATCGGCCGCAGCCGGAACCATTTGGCCCCCGGCGGGAGCACGTCGTACGTGCCACCCAGGTAGGCGGGCACCACGGGGCAGTCCGTCGCGGCCACAATGATCCCCACGCCTGGCTTGCCGGGCTGGAGCCGTCCGTCCTCCGAGCGGCCTCCTTCCGGGTAAATGACCACCGCCTGCCCGGCTTTCACGCGGCGGATGGCCTCCTCGAAGCCAGTGCGGTCCACGCGCTCACGCCGGATCGGGATCCAGCCCATGTGCCGCATCAACCAGGCCGCCGGACCGGAGAAAAGGTCCATCCGGCCCATGAACCATGCCCGCCGGGGCATCCCGCATCCCAGGATCGGGATGTCCAGGTAGCTGGCATGGTTCGCGGCGATCAACACCCCGCCGGTCTTTGGCACGTGGTGCACGCCGGAGACCCGGAACCGGAACAACACCGTCGCCAGCAGTCGGACTGTAACCCACGTCAGCCAGTAGAGCACCATTACCGGAGGGCAGCCGCCTTGCGCTCGATCATGCGCAACATGCGTTCGACGACTTCCTCGATCGTGAGCCGGCTGGTGTCGATGATCACCGCGTCCGGAGCCGCCGTCAGCGGGGCGCTCTCCCGCGTCCGATCGCGCCCGTCGCGGACTTCCAGCTCACGCTGCGTCTCCGCCAAGTCAGCCGCCTGCCCCGCGCCCACGAACTCCGCATGACGCCGCCGCGCCCGCTCCGCCGGGGCGGCCTCCAGAAAGAACTTTCCGGGCGCCTGCGGGAAGACCCGAGTCCCCATGTCCCGGCCTTCCGCGACGATGCCCCGGACGCCTGCTTGGCGTCCGAAGTTCTGCTGGACCGGCAGCAACCAGGCCCGCACATCGGGCAAGGCGGCCACCTGGGAAGCCGCGCGGCTGACCTCCGGCGTGCGCAACTCGTCCTGGAGGACTTGGCCGTCCACTTCAACAACCATCCCGCCACCGACGGTGGACGACACCTTCAACGTGGTCGTCGCGCAGAGCCGACGTATCGCATCCGAAGCCGCCGGGTCGGTGCCAGTGCTCAAGGCCTTCCACGCGACGGCGCGATAGAGGGCGCCGGAATCCAGGTACGTGTAGCCGAGTCGTGCGGCGATCAGCTTGGCGACGGTACTCTTGCCAACCCCGGACGGGCCGTCGATGGCAACGATCATCGGCTGGGTTCTGGTAGCCCCTGTAGGGGGCTGTGCGTCCCACGAAGCCGGTATTGTATTCACCCTTGCCCCGAAGGTGTCAATAACCCTCTCAATTTCTTATCAAATCCGGGGAATGAGGTCGCCACGCAGGCGGTGTCCTCAACCCGCATCTCACCCTGCGCCACCAGTCCTGCGACCATCATGGCCATGGCCACGCGATGGTCCCCGTGGCTCTGGTAGACGGCTCCTTTCAAGGGACGGCCGCCCACGATGCGCAGGCCGTCCGGCCGTTCCTCGACCGCGGCGCCCAGGCGACGCAACTCGGTCGCCATGGTGGCAATGCGGTCACTCTCCTTCACGCGCAGTTCTTCCGCGCCGCTGACGTTGGTCTCGCCCTGGGCGCAAGCCGCCGCCACGCAGAGGATCGGAAACTCGTCGATCGTCCTGGGAATGCGCGCGGGCCCGATCGTTACCCCACGCAGGGGCGCCGAGCGGACACGCAGGTCCGCGATCGGCTCCCCGGCCTGCACGCGGGGATTCAGCAGCTCGATGCGCGCGCCCATCTCCTGCAGGACTTCGAGGACGCCTGTCCGTGTGGGATTGACGCCCACTCCCGTGATCGTCACGTCCGACTCGGAAACCAGCGAGGCGGCCACTAGGAAGAAGGCGGCCGCCGAAAGATCGCCTGCCACGGTGATGTCTTTGGCTGCGAACGCACGCTGACCGGTGAGGCTCACTGTGAGGCCGTTCCGCGTCACCGGGATGCCGAGGTAGTCGAACAGGCGCTCCGTGTGGTCACGCGACAGAGCCGGTTCGGTCACGCTCGTGGTCCCCTCGGCAAAGAGGCCCGCCAACAGGACGGACGACTTCACCTGCGCGCTAGCGATCGGGGAACTGTAGGCGATGCCCCGCAGGCGTGCGCCGGCGATGGCGAGCGGCGCGAGTTCCCCGCCGCGGCGGCCGGCGATCACCGCGCCCATCTCGCGGAGCGGCCCGACGACGCGGCCCATGGGCCGCCGGCGGATCGAGGCGTCGCCGGTCAGCACAGAGAAGAAGTCCTGTCCGGCCAGCACGCCGGCGAGCAAGCGAATGCCCGTGCCGGAGTTCCCGCAGTCCACGATCGAGTCCGGTTCCCGCAGGCCCCACAGGCCTTTGCCCGCCACCCGCAGGCGGTCGGCCGCGATCTCGATTGGCACGCCCATTGCTTGGAACGCCGCCGCCGTGTGGAGGCAGTCCTCGCCAGGGCAGTAGTTGGTGAGTGTAGCCTCGCCGTCCGCCAGCGCGCTGAGAATGATCGCGCGGTGGGTGACGGATTTGTCTCCCGGGACAGTGAGGGTACCGCGCAAAGGCATCAGGTGACCTTCTCTCGCAGGTGCTTCGCCTGCGTGAACTCCCGGGTGAGCCCCTCGGCATCGCCGGCTTTGAGGAGCGCCTTGATGTGGTTGAGGCGGGCCTCATAGAGTTCGATCTGGCGCAAGAGATTGTCCCGGTTCCACAGGCAGATGTCCCGCCACATCTCGGGCGACGAGGCCGCGATGCGGGTGGTATCCTTGTACCCGCCGCCGGCGAACGCTTGGAGATCGAGGCCGGGAGCGTACCGTTCCTGGAGCATGGCGATGGTGTTCACGAGCGAGAAGGCCAGCACGTGCGGCAAGTGGCTGACGGCGCCCAGGACTAGGTCGTGCAGCATAGGATCCATCTCACGGACCCGCGCACCGCAGGCTTCCCAGAGGCGGCGCACCTTCGCCAGCGCATCGGGGTCCGTCTGCGAGGTCGGCGTCAGAACGCAGAGGGCGTCGCGGAACAAGTCGAGGCTCGCCGCTTCCACCCCGGTCTTCTCCTTGCCGGCGATGGGGTGCGCACCGACCACCCGGATGCCCGCCGGCACGAGCGTCTCCATGCGCTCAACCAGCGGGCCTTTGACACTTCCCACGTCCGTCACGATGGCGCCACGAGCGAGCCGCGGGGCGCACGCGCGGAGCGCGGCTTCGAAGGTATCCACCGGCGTGGCGAGCACGAACAGATCAGATCCTGCCGCCGCCTCCGCTAGGTCCGTGGCGTAGCGGTCGATGACCTTCCGCTCGACGGCCTTCTTGAGATTTTCGACCCGTCGGCCGCCGCCGACGATGGTTTTGACGAGCCCCTGCTGTTTGCAAATCATCCCGAGCGAGCCCCCGATGAGGCCCACGCCAACGATGGTCATCTGCTGGAACAACGGGAACGGCCGC
>WNGA01000532.1_pt2 | contig 56726 bp, 59 predicted proteins | sample 5400061 | NCBI WGS metagenome assembly WNGA01 (sample SAMN13153366, study PRJNA577476) | soil metagenome | isolation source: 100 cm soil or saprolite under grassland replicate 2 | place: USA:California | collected 2016-06-15
CGTCCCCCTCACTCCCACCCCTCTCCCACGTAGGGGCGAGGGGGCGGCTTCCCCCTCTCCCCCCCGTGGGAGAGGCGGCGGGGGGTGAGGGCTGAGGGTCTAGTTGGCTTGCTGCTGCTGGCCGAGAAGGAGCTTGGCCTCTTCGCCGACTCCTTCGGACCCGCAATCCTGGAAGGTGGAATAGAGTGCCTTGTTGAGGAGGCGCATCCGCCAGTCGTTCGGGTCGAGCACGTTGATGCACTCGCGACGCTGGCGCTGGAGGTAGGACAGTCGCATCAGGAAGAAGAGCTGGGTGGGGGAGTAGGACTTTAGACCACTGTTGACGCCACTCTCTGCTAAGCCGAGGATCGACTCTTTGTTCTGGTCACTCGGTGGCATCCCAACACCCCGATTCCTGAGCTTCGCCGCTTTGGAGCTGCGCTCTGGGCCGAAGGACCGCACCTATTGTACCAGGCCCGTCAGAGCCAGTGCTAAGATGTTAGAGCCAAATCTCATTTCAATGCCAGGCTCAGGCTGTGGCCAGGAAGGTCCGTACGGAGTGACCATTATCGCCGACAAGGATCGCCAGACGATCCAGGAAATGCTCGACACGCAGCTCGCCGAGGAGGTCGAGCTGCTACTTTTTACTCGCCCACGCTCGCGGATCTACGTGCCGGGCCGGAAGGAGTGCCAGACCTGCGACGAGACTCGCGAGCTGCTCGAAGAGCTCGTCGGCCTGTCCGACAAGCTGAGCCTCCAGACCCATGACCTGGCGACTGAGCCGGAGGCCGCGGCAGGCTTCAACGTGACCGAGGTGCCGACCGTGCTGGTCCGCGCGGGCCGCAAGGAGCCCGACATCGCGACCCACGGAGACCAGCAGTCGGCCGCGACGCCGCCCACCGTCCGCTTCGTGGGGTTGCCGGGCGGCTACGAGTTCTCCACGCTGCTGGCCGACCTCGTGGACCTCTCGAAGGGCGAGACGGGCCTGTCCGAGGCGACGCGCGAGGCGGTGCGGGCGGTCGACCGGCCGGTCCACATCCAGGTCTTCGTCACGCCAACCTGACCGTACTGCCCGCGTGCGGCCAGGCTGGCCCACCAGATGGCGATGGAGAACCCGCTGATCGTGGCCGACGTCGTGGAGGCCAACGAGTTCCAGGACCTGAGCGAGCGGTACCGGGTCATGTCGGTGCCCAAGACCGTGATCAACGACCACGTCGAGTTCGTCGGGGCGCAGTCCGAGCAGATGGTGCTCGAGGCAGTACAAAAGGCAGCGGCCAGCGCGTAGGGGCGCTGCTTGCTGCGCCCTCTCGTGGGCGGGGCAAGCCCCGCTGCTACCGGCCGTGGGCGCAGCAAGCAGCCGCTACGGTCATCCGAGGGAGTAAACGTGAGGAGGTTGGTCATGCTCTTGTTTCCGGCGGCCCTGGCCGGGCTGGTCGGGGCGGCTTGCGCCTCGCTCGGCGGGCCACCCCAACGATCAAAGCAATGGTCGTCCCCGCCGGCGATGCAGGTCGATCAGAGCAAGCAGTACTCGGCCACGATCAAGACTACTCTGGGCGAGATGAGGGCCCAACTGTACGCGAAGGAAGCTCCCAGTACGGTCAACAATTTCGTCTTCCTCTCGCGCCAGGCGTTCTACGATGGGGTCACGTTCCACCGCATTATCAACGGATTCATGGTCCAGACCGGCGACCCGACGGGGACCGGAACGGGCGGGCCCGGCTACCGCTTCGCCGACGAGCTCAACACCCCGTTCGGCTACGACAAAGGGGTTCTGGCGATGGCCAACGCCGGCCCGAACACCCAGGCCAGCCAGTTCTTCATCTGCCAGGGGCCGAACGCCACGACGCTGCCGAAGAATTACACGATCTTCGGTAAGCTGACCGAGGGCATCGAAGTGCTCGACAAGATAGCGGGGGTGCCGGTCCAGCGCGGGCCGAGTGGCGAGAACTCCAAGCCGGCCGACCCGCCTCGCATCCAGAGCATCACCATCGAGGAGCGCTAGCCGGCCCGTGGTTGCTGGCGACCTCGAGGCCGCGATCCGCGGCTGGTTCCGCCACTTGGAAGCGTGTGTCCGCGCGGTCGATTACCAGGCCGCCCGGCCGATCTTCGCGCCTGAGGTGGTCGGCTTCGGAACATTCGGCGCGATCCTCGAAGGACTCGAGGTGCTGGTCGCCGATCAGTGGCGGAACGTCTGGCCGAATATCGAGGCCTTTACCTTCGACCTCGATACGCTCCATTGGGGCGCTGAGGGCGACCTGGCCTGGGCCGTCTGTGTCTGGAACTCCCAGGGCCGCCGCGCCGACGGCACCGCTTTTCCGCGGCCCGGTCGAGCAACGGTGATCCTCCAGCGGCGGGCCGACGCCTGGCTCGCCGTGCACACCCACTTCTCCCTCTTCCCGTCCGAACTTGGAAGCCGGCGGTCGAGCCAGGTCGGAGGCCGCGAGTCTCGGCCGTCGTTCCGCTAACGGCCGCACGCTGTTGAAAAAGCCTCAAGGGGCATGCTGACCCCTTCTCGGAATCCTGGTGCCCGCCCCGGGACTCGGGATGATCGTGTTGCCGACCTATCGTGGCTTGACAATTCCCACAACTGATCGTATCCTGAGTGCCGATGTGATGCAACAGGTGATTCAATGAAACGGCCGTCACACCGGCGCGCGAGCGGCGGCTGGCTGGTGCTCGTCTATCGCGTGGCACCGGAGCCTTCCAGCAGCAGGGTGGCCGTCTGGCGTGACCTCAAACGGATCGGCGCCCACTACCTTCAGCAGTGCGTCTGTGTGGTCCCGCATCGACCGGACCTACGAGCGGCGGTGGACGGCGTCCGGGAGAAGATCGCCAGGCTCGGCGGCTCGAGCAACCTCTTCGAGACTCCCTCGCTCCCGGTCGACGAAGAGGATGCCCTGATCGCCGGATTCAAGGAGCTCGTCGCAAAGCAGTACGCCGAGATCGTCGAAGAGTGCGACACGAAGTTCGTGAAGGAGATCGAATTCGAGACGTTCCGCGAGAACTACACGTTTGCCGAGGCCGAAGAGATCGAACAGGATCTGGAGAAGATCCGGCGCTGGTACGCCCGAGTCCGCGAGCGCGACTGGTTCGACGCACCCGGGCGCGACGAAGCCGAGGTCCGGATCGCCCGCTGTGCCGAGCTGCTCGAGGGCTTCTATTTCGAAGTCCACGCCCGAGCAGCCGGACATGCCAGCGGTCCCGATGCCCGCGAGATGGAGCAGGATGCGGTATTGCTCGTCGAGATCCCGCCGCCATCGGGACGGAAGCCGTCGAGGCGACGGCAGAAGGGAGACACAGCATGAGCCCGATCCTGGCACTGGCGATCGCGGCGATTCCCGCGTTCGTGGCCAGCATCGTCGAGTTCGTCGAGGCGTTCACCATCGTGCTCGCCGTCGGCACGACCCGTGGCTGGCGTGCGCCGACCTGGGGCACCGTCGCCGCGATCGTCACGCTCGGTATCATCGTCATCGTCTTCGGAACGCCACTCATCACCTACCACGAGCAGGTCAGTCAGTATTTCCACCTCGTCGTCGGGGTTCTGCTGCTGCTGTTCGGCATGCGCTGGCTTCGCAAGGCGATCCTCCGGTTCGCCGGCATCGTCGCGCTGCACGACGAGGAACTGATCTACCAGCACGAAGTCGCGGAGCTACGCGCTCTCGGGCAGACGCCGAATCGCTGGGACAACGTCGGCTTCTGGTTCTCCTACAAGGCCGTGCTGCTCGAGGGGCTCGAGGTCGCCTTCATCGTCGTGGCGCTCGGGGCGCAAGGCGGCGCGGCGCTCCAGGCGTCGATCGTCGGCGCCGCCGTCGCGTTCGTGCTGACGATGGTCGTCGGTGCCTTTCTCCGCAAGCCGCTCACCTTCGTGCCCGAGAACTGGATGAAGTTTGTTGTCGGCGCGATGCTCACCACCTTTGGGATTTTCTGGGGTGCCGAAGGGCTCCGGATCGAGTGGGCGCTCGCCGAGGCGACGCTACCGCTGCTCCTGCTCGGCGTGTGTGTCGTGAGCTGGGGTTCAGTACGGATGCTCACCAGCATGCTCCCCGGCGGCGCACAGGTCGCTGCCGGCAACGTCTAGACCTAAAAGGAAGGGAGCGCTTCGAATGGGATTCCTGGTCGCTGTCTGGGAAAACGTCTACGGCCTGCTCGTGGATGACGGCTCGATCGCGCTCGGCACCCTCGTTGCGCTCCCGCTCGCCGGGGGATGGACCTGGGTGGCGGCGCCCCGCCCGGATCTGGAGCAGCTGGGCGGGCCGCTGCTCTTCGTGCTGCTCATGGGGCTGCTCGTAGTGAACCTGTACCGAACTGGGCGCGCGGCGGCGCGCCAGCGCCCCGACTGAGCCCAACTCGGCGATCGCGGCGCGTTGGCGGGCCTGCCCCACTTGTGTAGGAAAAGAGTCAGGTGGACTCGACATTCGCTGAGGCGGAAAGGGGACCGACTATGAGCGAGCCTCGAATGCGCATGATGAAGCGCCGCGATTTCGTCATTGGCGCCGGCGCCGTGGCCGCCGCCGCGGCCCTCGCGGCTTGCACGAGCGCGCCACCCGCGCCAGCAGCGCCGCCCACGCAAACGCCGCCTCCCAATCAGGCGGCGAAGCCGACAGGCGCCGGACCAACCGCGGCACCGGCTGGAGCCGCCGCCACAGGTGGCGGCCTCACGCTGCCGAACAGCGGCGCCAAACTGCCAACCGAGCCGCTCACGCTGCGCTGGGCCGACAACGCCGGCCTGAAAGCCATCTTCTTCAAGGACTTCCTACCCGCCTACCAGAAGGTGCACCCGAACATCACCGTTGCATACGATGGCTTGCCGCTGCCCGAGTTGGCCAAAGTGGTCCCACTCGGGATCCAGAACGGGAACGCACCGGACGTCTTTGAGCTGCCGACCGGCTTCACCGGCGCGCAGGCAGTCCAGCAGGGCTGGGCACAATCGCTGGATGACTTCATCCCGAATTTTGCCCAGTGGAAAGCCTCCTACCCGCCTGGCATCTTTGTTAATGGCAACAACGTCTTCGGCGGCAAGACCTACTCGTTCCCATTCGTCTCGAACAAGAAGAACAACGCGCTGCTGCTGTATAACGTCGAGTACCTGAAGCAGGCTGAGATCGACCCCGCGTCCAGGCCACTGACCTGGGACGAGTTCCGGGCCGCGGCCAAGAAGCTGACTCAGCAGGGGGCTGGCAAGTACTACGGCTTCCTCACCGCCGCCGGCGAGCCTGGGCGCATGGCCATGTTGATCCGATTCCTGGCGCAGATGGCTGGCGCCGTCGGCGGCGACATGAACTGGAAGACCGGCGAGTACAACTACGCCACCGATCAGTACGTGGCCGCTGTCGATCTCCTGCTGGCGATGAAGGCAGACGGCAGCATCTTCCCTGGGTCCGCGTCGCTCAACGCCCTGCAAGCCGACGACCAGATACCGCTGGGAGCGGCAGCCATGATGATCAACGGCTCGTACATGATTCCGAAATGGCGCACGGAGGCGCCGGCGTTCGTTTGGGACTACGCCAGCCAACCTGTCCCGGACGGCAAGACCTTCAGCCCGCTGACGTACAGCCCAGGCGGCAGCGTCTGGTGGCTGTACGCCAAGAGCAAGTATCCCGAAGTGGCCGGCGACATGCTGGGGTACCTCGGCAGTGAGGTCGGCCAGACCGCCGTTCAGCAGGCGATTTCCGGCGCGCAGCCGTCGGTGTTCGCCAAGGCGAACCAGGCGGCCGGGATCGATCCGCTGGCCCGCAAGGCGGCTGCGCTCTACGAGCAGCAAATGCGGCTGGCACCCAGTCCGAATGTGCGGAACCCGGCCATCGCCGAGGTCGATAGTGAGCTCAAGCCGCTGACGCCGGATTTCGGAGCGGTGGTGCAGGGGCTCTTCACCGGGCAGCTTACCGATCCCAGCAAGGCCCTGACCGACCTGAAAGATCGCGCTGACAAGGAGCTGGACCGCGGGATCAAAGCGGCTCAGGCCAAGGGCGCGAAAGTCGCCCGCGAGGACTATGTCTTCGCCAACTGGGACCCAACCAAAGACTTCCTCGAAGCCGATTACAGGTAACAGCGCCTTGGCCCGAGCCTTCGCCGCACCGGTGCTGAGCGAGCGCCTGTACGCCGCGCGCTGGTGCTACGTCTTCATGCTGCCCTCGTTCGGGCTCGCGATCCTGTTCACCTTCTGGCCGATCGCGGCGTCCTGGTACTTCTCCCTGCTCGATTGGTCGGGCTTCTCCGACGAACGGCCGTACATTGGTCTGGCCAACTACGTCGAGCTCATTGGTGATCCGTACTTCTGGCAGGCGTTCGGGCGTTCCTTCCTGTTCATGGCAGTGACCGTGCCGGTGCGGCTTACCCTGGCGCTGATCGTCGCGATCGTGCTGAACGACGCGGCGCTGCGGCTCGCGCCGCTCTTCCGGACGCTCTTCTTTCTACCGGTGGTGACGACGAGCGCGATCGTCGGCTTGTTGATGGTCTTTGTGCTCAGCCCGTTCAACGGGCCAGTCAACCAGGCGCTGGTCGCCAGCGGGCTGGTCGGGCGACCCATCGACTTCCTCGGGGATCCGGCAACTGCGCTCTATACCGTGATGGGCGTAAGTGTCTGGAAACAGTTCGGGGTCAGCATGGTTTACTGGCTGGCCGCGCTGCAGACGGTCCCGCCCGAGCAACTGGATGCTGCGCGCGTCGACGGCGCCGGCCGCTGGGACCTGCTGCGTTACATCACGCTGCCGCACCTTCGCCCGTTCGCCATCGTGATCGTGCTGATCACGGCGGTGAGCGCGCTGCGCGTCTTCGACCTCGTCCAGACGATGACCGGCGGCGGTCCGTTCTTCGCCAGCGAGGTCATGGAGGTCTACATCTACCGCAACGCCTTTTCGGTTCAGGGAGGAACCCCGCGGCTCGGGTATGCCTCAGCGGCGGGAGTCCTGTTCGGCCTGACCGTTATGCTTATCGCGCTGACCCAGGCGAGGGCGTTGCGCTGGGCGCGCCAGGCGCGCGGCGACGCCGGATTGCGGCAGTAAGGGTGAGTGCGACGACTTCGAGCCTGACCCTCCAACGCCGATTCGCGGTGGGGTGGCTGCGTGGCTCGCGCCTGCGGGCCACGATCACCAGTTTGATCCTCGGAGCGATCTGCCTCGTCTGGACCTACCCCTTCCTGTGGATGGTCTCGGCGGCCCTCAAAACCAACGTCCAGGTCGCGTCCGGCGCTGGCTTGATCCCGCCTTCGCCCCAGTGGGGCAACTTTGAGCGCGCCTGGACCCAGGCGCACATCGGGCAGTACTTCACCAACACCGTGATCATCACCGTCAGCACGGTGGCGATCGTGGTGGCGACGACGGCGATGATGGGCTACGCGCTCGGCCGCTATGACTACCCCGGCCGGAAGATCGTCCTCGCGCTCTACGCTGCCACGATCTTCATTCCCGAGGGCTACACGATCATCCCGGTCTTCGACCTGATCAACCGGCTGCACCTGAACGACACGCTGTTCGGGATCATCCTGGCCGAGGCCGGCGGCGCGCACGTCATCTTCGTCTTGCTATTCGCTGGCTTCTTCAGCCAGCTGCCGCACGAGCTCGAGGAGGCCGCGATCGTCGACGGGGCGGGGTTTGTGCGCACCTTCGCGCAGGTGATGTTGCCCCTGAGCGGTCCGGTTATCGCGACGACCATCATCCTGCAGTTCATGTCGAGTTGGAATAACTTCATGCTGCCGCTGGTGCTGACGCTGTCGCGGCCGGAGCTGCGGACGCTGGGCGTGGGGATGTTCGCTTTTCAGGGTCAGTACTACTCGGATTGGAGCGGCATGGCCGCCGCTGCGACGATCTCGTTGCTGCCAATCATCGGCGTGTTCCTGGCCCTCCAGCGCCACTTCGTCGAGGGGATCGCCGGCGCCATAAAGCAGTAGACGGTCAGTGTCACAACGTGGTTGATAGGAGGAGATGGAAGCCCGATGGCCGCGGGGTTGCACATGGAGCTAGTGTTCTCGGCAGCAAGTGTCGTGGCGAAGGACAGGCAAGACGCGTTATCGCCATGATACGGATGATCATGGGCCATTCTCAGTAGCCAGCCGCACGGCTCTCCCAGGCCGGTTTGGTTGCTGGCGGGCTGGCGACCGACTTCTAGGCACACGACTCCCGCGGCCTACAGCCTGCTGCTTGGCAGGTTCCGGTACAGCTCGACGGTGCGCCGTGCTATGGCGCGCCAAGAGAAGTGCTCCTCCACGCGCCGGCGGCCGGCCCGGCCCATTCGCGTCCGGAGGCCTTCGTCGGCTAGCAGGCGATTGATCGCGGCGGCCAGATCGGCGCTGAAGTGGGCCGGGTCGAGCGGCTCGAACGGGCTCTGCGGCTGCTGCCCCAGCGGGACCAGCAGTCCCGTTTCGCCGTCGACGACGACTTCCGGGATCCCGCCGACGGCGCTCGCAACAACCGCTGTGCCGCACGCCATCGCCTCCAGGTTGATGATCCCGAACGGCTCGTAGATCGAGGGGCAGCAAAAGACCGCCGCGTGGGAGTAGAGCTGGATGGCCGTCTCGCGCGGCAGCATGTCTCGGATCCAGACGACGCCCGACCGGCGAGACCGGGCGTCGGCCACAGCGTGCTCCATCTCGGCCGCGATCTCGGGCGTGTCTGGGGCGCCGGCGCACAGCACGACCTGGGTCGACGAGTCGATCGCCCGGATCGCGCGGACCAGGTGGATGATGCCCTTCTGCCTGGTGACGCGGCCGACGAACAGGACGTACGGCCGGCGCGGTTCGATGCCATAGTGGGCCAGGGCGTCGGCCGCCTCGAGCGGACGGTATAGGTCGGGATCGATTCCGTTGTGGACGAGGTGAAGCCGCCCTGGCTCGACGTCGAAGAGTCGCAGGATGTCGGCGCGCGTTGCACCCGAGACCGCGATGATCGCGTCCGCCATCTGGAGCGTCGTCCGCTCGAGCCAGCACGACAGCTCATACCCGCCGCCGAGCTGCTCGCGCTTCCAGGGGCGCAACGGCTCGAGCGAGTGGACGGTCACGACCAACGGGAGGTTGTACGCCTTCTTGATGAGGAGGCCGCCAAGATGGCTATACCAGGTGTGGCAATGGACGAGGTCGGCGTCGACGTCCATGGCTCCAAAGGCGACGCATCGGGCCAGGGCTCCGAAGACCGTCCGTAGCTGGCCCGAGGCTGTAAAGGCGCTCTCGTCCAGCCCGTAGCCGCGGACCCGCAGCCGTCCCTCGTCGAGGCGCTGGTCGCCGAAGCAGCGGACTTCCACGTCCATCAGGCGGGCCAGCTCACGGCTCAGGAATTCGACGTGAACGCCGGCCCCGCCGTAGATGTAGGGCGGATACTCGTTGGTGAGTAGCAAGACCTTCATCGGTCGGTGCCGCCGGTCCGGTAGCGCGGGGCTTGTCCCCCGCCGCTCGAAGCGGGGGACAAGCCCCCGCGCTACGACTCCTTGTGATCCAACGAGGCCCTGGCCGCCCTTCGCCAGATCTCGAGCGCCTCGGCCAGCGCGGTCCAGGGAAGCAGGGCGCACTTGACCCGAACCGGAAACCGCTTGACGCCCTGGAGCGCCTCGAGGTCCTCGTGGCCGTCCAGACCATCGGTCGAGCCGCTGCCGACCATCATCTCCTTGAACGCCGCCATCAACCGGTCGACCTCAGCCAGCGGCTCGCCCTTGACGCTCTCGGTCATCATCGAGGCCGAGGCCTGGCTTATCGAGCAGCCGCGGCCGCCGAAGGCAATGTCGCGGATCGCGTCGTCGGCTAGCTGGACCTGGAGCTGGACCTCGTCGCCGCAGAGTGGGTTATGGCCGCGGGTTGCGACATCGGGATCGACCAGCTGGCCACGATTGCGCGGCTCCTGGTAGTGGTCGAGGATCGTCTCTTTATAAAGGTCATCTAGCGACACTGCCGTTCGCCTTGCCTGAAAACATCTCTTTGGCGCCGATCAGCGCGCGGACCAGGACGTCGACCTCACGCGGTGTGTTGTAAACGTAGAAGCTGGCTCGCGCCGTGCCGCTGATGCCCAGCGCCTTCATCAGCACCTGGCAGCAGTGGTGGCCGGCCCGGATCGCGACGCCCTGGTAGTCGACGACCTGGCCAATGTCGTGTGGGTGGATGTCGTCGAGTCCGAACGACACCACGCCGCCTCGTCGCTCGGCCTGGGGCGGGCCGTAAATCTGTACGCCGGGGATGCTGCCGACTTGCTCGAGCGCGTAGTCGACCAGCTCGATCTCGTGGGCCCGAACGCGCTCCATGCCCAGCGTCGCGAGATAGTCGAGCGCCGCGCCGAAGGCGACCACGTCGGCGATGTTGGGCGTTCCGGCCTCATACTTCCAGGGCAGCACGTTGTAGGTCGAGCTGTCCCGCCCGACCTGTTCGATCATCTCGCCGCCGCCCAGGAACGGCCGCATGCCCTCGAGCAGCGCCCGGCGGCCCCAGAGCACGCCGACCCCGGTCGGGCCCATCATCTTGTGCGCCGAGAAGGCCAGAAAGTCGCACTCGATGGCGCCCACGTCGACCGGCAGGTGGGGCACGCTCTGAGCGCCATCCACCAGCATCAGAGCCCCCTGAGCGTGGGCCAGCCTGGCCACCTCGGCGACCGGGTTGATCGTCCCGAGGACGTTGGACATGTGGACCATCGACACCAGCTTGGTGCGGGGTGTGATCAAGCGCGCGACCTGGTCCAGGTCGAGCGTCCCATCGGGACCAAATTCGGCGTACTTGAGGCGCGCCCCGCGCTGCTGGGCCACCCACTGCCAGGGCACGATGTTGGAGTGATGCTCCATGGTGGTGATGACGATCTCGTCGCCCTCGGCGACGGTGTCCCGCGCCCAGGTGTAGGCGATCAGGTTGATCGCCTCGGTCGTATTGCGGGTGAACAGGACCTCCTGCGGCCCGTCGGCGCCGATGAAGCGGGCCGTTTTGCGACGCACCCCTTCATACGCCTCGGTCGCCTCCTCCGCCAGGGCGTGGACCCCGCGGTGGATGTTGGCGTTGTAGCCCTGGTAGTAGTCGACTAGCGCCTGGATCACCTGGTGCGGTTTCTGCGACGTGGCCGCGTTGTCCAGGTAGACCAGCGGCTTGCCGTGGACCTGCCGCTCCAGGATCGGAAAGTCCCGCCTGATCGCTTCGACGTCGAGGGGAATAGATCTATCCCCCTGACCGCCCTCCCTAAAGGGAAGGGGGAAGGTGCTGCCCTCCCTTCCCTTTAGGGAAGGGGGCTGGGGGGTTAGGTTCTCACTCATCGACCTGGACCTGGACCTGTCCGCCCTGGACGCGGGTCTCGTATGTTTCGACGGGCAGGACGGCTGGCAGGATCAGGGCGCGACCGGTCTTGACGTCGAACCGAGCTCCATGGCGCGGGCACTCGATCTCGTCGCCAAACACCTCGCCCTGGTCCAGCGAGCCGCCGTCGTGGGTACAGACGTCGTCGATGCAGTAATACTCGCCGTCCACGTTGCAGAGGGCCAGCCGCTTCTCGCCGGCCTCGACCACCTTAACCTGGCCCGGCCCGAGCTCGCCCTCGCCGGCCGCGGTTATCCAGCTCGCCACGCATCCACCCCCCGCGGGAGCGCGTCGGCGCGCACTTCGCGACCCAGCTTGCGCTGGATGCCGCGCCAGACGCTGGCCTGAATCGTCTTGACCGGAATCTTGTCCAGGACCGGCTGGAAGAAGGCCTCGACCACCAGCCGCTGGGCCTCGTCGCGCGGCAGGCCGCGGCTCTGGATGTAGTAGATCACCTCCGGGTCGAGCGGCCCGACCGTGGCACCGTGGGCGCAGCGGATCACGTCGCTGTTCAGGATCTCCAGGCGTGGGTCGGATTCGGCCCTGGAGTGGTCGCTGAGCAGCAAGTTGCGGTTCTCTAGATTCGAGTCGGTCCGCAGGGCCGTCTTCTCGACCCGGATCAGGCCGGTGTAGTTGGAGCTCGAGCGATCCCCGAGGGCGGCCTTGAAATTCAGGTTGCTGCGGGTATCGTTGCCGAGGTGGTCCTGCAACGTCTGATGGTCGAACTGCTGCCGCCCATCGCCGAAGATCAGTCCGATCAGCTCGGTCTCCGAGCCCTGACCCTCCAGCGCCGACTCGATCTCGGCGCGATGGAGCCGGCCGCCGATCGCCACCACCAGCCAGTCGACCCGTGAGTCCCGCTCGCTCAGCGCGCGCGAGCGGCTGAAGTGCCAGGTCTGCGTGTTCCAGTGCTGGAGCGTGGCGTAACGCAGCCGCGAGGCCTGGCCAGCGTAGATCTCGACCACGCCGCTGGCGAGCGCCTCGCCGGCAGCCGCCTCCGAGCCTTGGTCGTCGACGTAGGTCGCCTCCGCGCCCTGTTCGAGGACGACGAGGGTTCGGAAGAAGCACGCCGCTCCGCTGGCCATTCCGTACTGGCCCACGATCGGCAGCTCGATCCCGACGCCGCGCGGGACGTAGAGGAATACCCCGTTCGTCCAGAGCGCGTCGGCGAGCGAGACGAACTTGCTATCCTCGCCGCGCACGCTGCGTCCGAGATGCGGCTCGACCAGCTCCGGGCGGTCGCGGACCGCCTGCTCGAGGGGCATCAGCACGACGCCCCGCCGCTCCAGCTCTGGATCCAGTCGTCGCTCGACTGCCCGTCCGTCGATCAGGCGCAGCCGGCCGGCGAGCTGTGCGCCTGCCACAGAGTCGATGGCGACGCCGTCGGCGGAGGGGCGCTCGGTGGGCGCCCACTCAATGAGCCGCTCGAGCTGCAGGCCGCTCAGATCGGTCCGCCGCCAGCCCTCGTCTTTGGTGGTCGGGATCGGCAGCTCACGCGCCCGTGCCCAGGCGGCCATGCGCCGCTCGGTCAACCAGGCCGGCTCGGCCTGCTGGCGCGAGAGCCTCTCCACCCCATCGGTGACGGGCGCCTCAAGCGTCGGTCCGCCTCTCAGCACTTTCGCTGGTGTCACTGATCAACCTTCTCGTTGGCTACAGAGCAAAGGGCCCGCCCGAACCGCCCGGGCCGGGCCCCTGTTGGCGTCTGTCTGGATGGCCTGCGATTCGGGCTAGCCGATCGCTCCCTCCATCTGGAGCTGAAGCAGCCGGTTCAGCTCGACCGCGTACTCCATCGGCAGCTCCTTGGTGAACGCCTCGAAGAAGCCGTTGACGATCATGGTCTTGGCCTCGGCCTCGTTGAGACCGCGGCTCTGCAGGTAGAAGAGCTGCTCGTCGCTGATCTTGCTGACCGAGGCCTCGTGCTCGATGCTGACCTGGTCCTCGTCGATCTCGATCGACGGGTAGGTGTCAGAGCGGGAGATCTCATCCAGCATCAGGGCGTCGCAGCGAACGAACGACTTGACGTTTTCGGCGCCCTTGTAGACCTTGAGGAGGCCGCGATAGCTGGTCCGCCCGCCGCCCTTGCTGATCGATTTCGAGGTGATCGTCGAAGTGGTGTTGGGGGCGACGTGGATGATCTTTGCCCCGGCGTCCTGGTGCTGCCCGGCGCTGGCGAAGGCGACCGAGATCACCTCGCCCTTGGCGCCCTCGCCCATCAGGTAGATGCCGGGGTACTTCATCGTGACCTTCGAGCCGAGGTTGCCGTCGATCCACTCGACGACCGCGTTCTCGTACGCCACGGCGCGCTTGGTGACCAGGTTGTAGACGTTGTTCGACCAGTTCTGGATGGTGGTGTAGCGCAGGTGAGCGCCGCGCTTGGCGACCAGCTCGACGACGGCCGAGTGCAGTGAGTCACTGCTGTAGACCGGCGCCGTGCAGCCCTCGATGTAGTGGACCGAGGAGCCCTCGTCGGCGATGATCAGAGTTCGCTCGAACTGGCCCATGTTCTCCGTATTGATCCGGAAATAGGCCTGGAGCGGGATCTCGACGTGGACCCCCGGCGGGACGTAGATGAAGCTCCCGCCGCTCCACACCGCGCTGTTCAGGGCCGCGAACTTGTTGTCCCCCGGCGGGATGATCGTGCCGAAGTACTCCTTGACGATGTCAGGATACTCGCGCAGGCCGGAGTCCATGTCGCGGAAGATCACGCCCTGCTTCTCGAGGTCCTCACGGAGGTTGTGGTAGACGACCTCGGACTCGTACTGAGCCGAGACGCCAGCCAGGAACTTGCGCTCCGCCTCCGGGATCCCGAGCTTGTCGAAGGTGTCCTTGATGTACGGCGGGACGTCGTCCCAGCTCTTCTCGGTCTTCTCCGACGGCTTCACGTAGTAGTGGATGTTGTCGAAGTCGATCCCGGACAGGTCGGCTCCCCAGGTGGGCATTGGCTTGCGCATGAAGATCTGATGGGCCCGCAGCCTGAACTGGCGCATCCAGTCTGGCTCGCCCTTCATCCGCGAGATCTCCTCGACCTGCTGCGCGGTCAGGCCTCGCCCGGACTTGTACTTGTAGTCCTCGACGTCGTGGAAGCCGTACTTGTAGTCGGTCGGCCCGCGCAGGTCCTGTGCTTTGACTGCCATGTCCGAGCCCTCCTAGTCGGCCTAAGCGGCCGCCTCGACTTCTCGAATGATCGGGTCGTAGCCCTCGGCCTCGAGCTGCTCAACCAGCTCTTGACCGCCCGATTTCACGATCCGCCCGGCCACCAGCACGTGAACGAACTGCGGGCGGATGTAATTGAGCAGGCGCTGGTAGTGGGTGATGATCAGCACGCCCATCTCGGGCGTCTGGATCGCGTTCACGCCCTCGGCGACGGTCCGCAGGGCGTCGATGTCCAGGCCGGAGTCGGTCTCGTCCATAACGGCGATCTTCGGCTTGAGCAGCGCCATCTGCAGGACCTCGGCCCGTTTCTTCTCGCCGCCTGAGAGGCCGTCGTTGACGTAGCGGGCGGCAAACGAGGAGTCCATCTTGAGCAGTTTCATCCGCTCCGTCAGCTGCTTGCGGAACTCGCCGGCCGTAACCCCGGTCCCGTTGACCGCCCGCGTGGCCGCGCGCATGAAGTTGCCAAGGCTGATCCCGGGAATCGCGACCGGGTACTGGAACGCGAGGAACAGGCCCATCTTAGCCCGCTGGTCCGGGGTCAGCCTCAAGATGTCCTCACCCTGGAACAGCACCCGACCCCGAGTGACCACGTACTTGGGGTGGCCCATCAGGGCGTTCGCCAGCGTGCTCTTGCCCGAGCCGTTGGGGCCCATCAGGGCGTGGGTCTCGCCCTGGTCGACGGTCAAGTCGACTCCTTTGAGGATCTCATTGTCCTCGACCGAGACGTGGAGGTCTTCGATCAGGAACGTGGGCTGGCTGGTACTCATCGGGCCGTAAAGCACCCTTCCCGTGAACCGGCCTGCGAGCCGGTCAGCGTTTCGATCGAGATCAGCGGGGCTGGAGCGTAGGCCGGATCGCTCCGGCACAGGTCGTCCAGAGTGGTCGAATCGAGCACCGCGGCGATGCTGTCCTTCACCCGCGCCCAGACCGATCTGGAGAGGCAGACCTCCTCGCGGGCGCACGAGCGGGGCAGATAGTCCTCCGCCGTGCACTCGACGGGCGCGATCTCACCCTCGAGGACGCGGTAGATCTCGCCGACCGTGATCGCCTGCGGGGAGCGGGTGAGGCGGTAGCCACCATGCAGGCCGCGGACACCCTCGACCAGCCCGGCTCGCCGCAGCTCGCCGACCAACTGTTCGAGGTAGGCCAGCGGCAGCATCTCCGCCCGCGCGATCTCGGCCAGCGACAGCAAGCCCCGGCCGTGCGCACGCGCGAGCTCCGTCATCGCCCGCAACCCGTAGTGAGCTCTGGTCGAGACCTTCACGCTGGGCCCTCACCTTCCGTGCTGTTCATCGCCCGGCGCAAACCAGGCCACGAAAATCCTACCTTTTCGGTAGGAATAATAGCAAGCGGCTGCCTGGCGCGCAAGGCGGAGTCAGACCGCTCCCACCATGACCGATTTCTGCTCGGTGTAGTAGTCCAGGACCTCGGTCCCGTGCTCCTTGCCGAAGCCGCTCTGCTTGGTTCCCCCGAACGGCAGCTCGTCGACGGCGATCTGGAGCGAGTTGACCCAGGTGTAGCCGGCCTCGAGCCGCTCGGCCGCGATATGGGCCGTCTTGATGTCGGTCGTCCAGATCGAGGAGCCGAGCCCGTACTTCGAGTTGTTCGCCTTCTCGATCGCTTCGTCCAGGCCCTCGACGCGGAAGATCGGCAGGGCCGGCCCGAAGCACTCCTCGGTTGCGATCACGGCGTCCTCGGGCACGTTGGTCAGCAGCGTCGGCAGGTAGAAGTTGCCGCGTTCGAACTGCTCGCCCTCGGGACGCTTTGCGCCGCTAACGACGTGCGCGCCGCGGTCGAGCACCTCCTGGACCATCTTCTCGACCTCTTCGCGCTGCCCGGCGGTGTGGAGCGGGCCCATGCGGGTGTCCTTGTCCAGTCCGTTGCCCACTCGCCAGCGCTGCTCGGCGTTCTGCTTCAGGCCCGCGATGAACTGGTCGGCGATCTCCTCGAACAGGTAGAGGCGCTTGATCGCCAGGCAGGCCTGGCCGCAGTTGAAGAAGCGTCCCACACCGGCCGCCTTGACCGCCTCGTCGAGGTTGGCGTCGTCGCAGACGATCATCGGGTCGCTGCCGCCCAGCTCCAGGGTGACGTGCTTCAGCTCTTTCGAGGCCTGGGCCATCACGTGCTTGCCGGTCTCGGTCTCGCCCGTGAAGCCGATCTTACGGACCAGCGGGTTGGCGATCAGCTCCTCGCCGACCACAGCGCCCGGGCCAGTGACCACGTTCAGGACGCCCGCTGGGAAGCCAACGGCATTGATCAGCTCGACACAGCGGGCGATGGCCAGCGGGGCCGTGCTGGCGGGCTTGACCACGACCGTGTTGCCGACGACCAGGGCCGGGCAGATCTTGTTGGCCATCAGCGTCAGGGGGAAGTTCCATGGCACGATCGCGCCGACCACCCCGAGCGGGCGCCTGATGACCATGCCGTACGCCTTGGGCTTGGCGATCTCGACGTGCTGGCCGCGCAAAGCCCCGTGCAGACCCGCGAAGAAATCGAGGTTGTCGGCCAGTCGCTGAGTCTCGATCCGCGATTCGAGCAGGGTCTTGCCCTGCTCTCTGGTGAGCAGCTCGGCGATCTCGGGAACGTGCTCGCGGAGCGTCTGGGCGGCCTTGAACATGAGCGCCGCTCGCTCCACGGCCGGCAGCGCCGCCCATTCGGCGAACGCATTCTGGGCGGCGTCGATGGCCCGCCGCATGTCTTCGACCGTTGCCTTGGGAATCGTGTCGACCAGATCGCCAGTCGCGGGATTACGAATCTCGGTGGTCTGGCCGCTCGACGAGTCAGACAGCTCGCCGGCGATGAACATCCGCATCGTGCTCTCCCATAGAGTAGCTGCAGAGAGTGCGCCCGACGAGGCCACCAGGGCCCCGCCCTGCCCGAGGCATCATACTTCATTCCCCAGGCGCCATTCCCGATTGCGCGGCCCGGCGTTACGCTTCGCGCGTCACTCCGGAGTCACCTGCAGTGCCGTGGCCCCGTTAACCGGGACAGAGGTCCGACTCGGCGCTTGTTGCCCATGCGTGTGAACCGCTCGCAGTTTTGAGACGAGTCTGCTATCGTGTACACTGAGGCCGATCGCTCGGAAGGATGAGGGCTGCTGTGGGGCGCCTGGGGCGGCTTTCGCTACGCGCCAAAATCGTCGGGCTAACCCTGGCAGCTAGCCTGCCGTGTGTGGCCTTCGCCGGGGTGTTGTCCTGGCAGCGGGTCCAGGATCTCCAGCACGAGCGGCAGGTGGCCACGCTTGAGATGGCGCGCGTCGCCGCCTCGCTCGTCGATGCGCTCGTCGAATCCAGCCAGTCCAGCCTGATGGCGCTGGGCACGAACCGGGCCCTGGTGCGGCAGAACTCGGACGAGGCGTCAGAGCTGCTGCGCCGTCTGCTGCCCAGCTTTCCACAGCACGAGAGCCTCTTTGCCGGGCGAGCCGACGGCACAGTTTTCGCCGACACGTGGGGGATCCCACCCGAAGGGATCAACATCGCCGGCAGCCCTCTGTTCCAGTATGTGATCTCGACCGGCCAGTGCGTCGTCAGTGAGGTCTTTCCCAACCGGATCGACGGCCGGCCGACCATCATGTTTCTGGCCCCGATCCGGGGCGATGATGGTCAACCAGTCGGCGTCGTCGGTGCGCACCTCAACCTGGCCACGATGCATCGCATCTTCTCACGCCTGAGCGCCGCGCCCGACACGACCCTCGTCTCGGTCAACGACGTCTCCGGCACGATCATCAGCCGCAGCATCAATCCCGACAAGACGGTCGGCAAGTCGATCGGCGGATCGCCGCTGATGCAGACCGTAAACGACCAGATGGAGGGGGGCGGGGAGATCGTCTTCCCGGATGGCGTGCAGCGCGTGCTGGGCTTCGCCCGCACGACCGCGGCGCCGTGGCGAGTGATCGTCGGGATCCCGCTCGATCTGGCCTACGCTCAGGTGCGTGACTCGGCGCTGATCTACGCCGTCTTGATGACCCTCATCGCCGCGCTCACCGTGCTGCTCGCCTTCGTCCTCGCCAAGCGGCTGACTCGAATGCTCGATGCACTGGTTGGGCGGACCCGGGCGATCGCGGCCGGCAAGATCAGCTCGCCCGGCTCGATGCCCGATGGCCACGAGTTCCAGACCCTGACCACGACGTTTGACGAGATGGAGCGTGCGCTGGCCGCTTCGCGCGCGGCGCTCGAGCAGAAGCTCAGCGAACTGGAGCTCGCCAACCGTGAGCTCAAGGCGCTGGATCGGGCCAAGTCCACCTTCGTGGCGACCATCTCGCACGAGCTGCGAACCCCACTCACGTACCTGCTCGGCTTCAGCCAATTGCTGCGCGACCGCCCGACGTCGCCCAAGGAGGTCGAGGAGATCGGACAGCACATGGTCGACGCCGCCCGACGCTTGAACCGCGTGGTCGATGACATCATCCACTTCTCGGAACTCGAGGCGATTGGCGTTCGGATCGAGCCGACTCAAGTCAGGCTGCTCGACATCGTAGTGGAGACCGTCGCCCAGCTCCCGGTCACGACTCACCCGATCCAAATCGACGTCACGGACGCCCTGCCACCGGTCCAGGCTGACCCGGTCCGAATCGGCCAGGTGATGACGAACCTGCTCTCAAACGCCACCAAGTTCTCGCCGAACGGCTCCGAGATCGTTGTCGACGCTCAGGCCAACAACGGACGGGTGGTCCTGTCCGTCTCGGACTGCGGGATCGGCGTCCGGGCCGAGGAGATCGAGTCCTTGTTCGAGCCGTTCCAGCGCGGCGAGCAGGCGCGCGTTCAGCAGATCGGCGGCTTCGGTCTCGGCCTGGCGATCTGCAAGCGGATCGTGGAGCTGCACGGTGGCGAGATCGGGGTCCAGAGCCGCCCGGGTGGCGGCAGCATCTTCTGGTTCTCTTTGCCAGCGATGGCGACGGTCGCCGCGAAGACCAACGGCGCCGCCAAGACCAACGACGCCGCCAAGACGAACGGCGCGAAGACTAACGGCTCCCCGAAGGCCAACGGCTCTAGGAAGCGGCGCGCCACGGGCCTGCCGGCCGGGCCGCGGGGCTGACGACCGTCGCTCAGTTGGTCCGGCCGCCAGCCAGGACCTGGTTGACGGTCTCCAGGAGGCGGTTCGGCTCGAACGGTTTGACCAGGTAGAGGTCCGCTCCGGCCTGCAGGCCGGCCTCGATGTCGTCTCGGGACGCTTTGGCCGATAGGACGATAATCGGTAGGTCAGAGGTCGCCGGACTCGCCCGCAGCGTGCGGCACACGTCGAGGCCATCCATCTCGGGCATCAACACGTCGAGCAGGATCAGATCTGGCCGCTCGCGTGTCACCAGTTGGAGAGCTTGCGGGCCGGAGTCGGCTGTCACGACTCGGCGGCCGGGTCCGGCGAGCGACTTTTCTAGCAGCACGAGCATGGCCGGCTCGTCGTCGAGTATCAAGATCGTCTTGTCGGCCATTCAGTTCCCCGGGCAGCGCTGCGGCGGAGGTGGAGCGGGTGGTGCCTGGCCCGCTCGGGGAGAGGCCACGCCTCGAAGGTCGCTACGCCTATTCTACAGGAATGCGGCCGTTGACGACGGCGGTGGCTGCTGCTAGAGTCCGAGGTGCGAAGACTCCGTCACTGGGAGGCGACATGGCTGTCGGCGTGGAGAAGCGGGGCTCGATTGGGCTGGTCAAGTTCAACCGCCCGCCCGCGAACAGCTATAACCGCGAGTTCCTGGACGAGTTGAACGCCGCGATCGACGAGATCCGTTTCGACGAGCAAGTGCGGGTGGCGATCGTCGTGAGCGAGCTGCCCAGGTTCTTTTGCGCCGGCGCGGACATCAAGATGTTTCAGGAGAGCAGCCTGCCATACAAGACGGCGTTCGTGCTTCACGCGCATGAGGTCGTGGCCAAGATCGAGCGGACGCCTAAGGTCTGGATCGCGGCCATCAGCGGCCACACGCTAGGCGGCGGGCTCGAGATCGCGCTGGGGTGTGACTTCCGCTTCGCGGCCGAGGGCGACTACCGGATCGGGCTGCCAGAATCGAAGCTCGGGCTGCTGCCCGGCACGGGCGGCACGCAGAGGCTGCCGCGCCTGATCGGCCACACCAGGGCGCTTCATCTGATACTGACCGGCGAGGCGGTCGGGCCGCAGGAGGCGCTTGACCTGGGCATCGTCGACCGCTTGTTTGCGGCTGACCAGCTGATGGACGAGTGCCTGGAGTACGCGAACGGGCTGGCCAGCGGCGCGCCGATCGCGCTGGGAAACATCAAGGTCGCCGCCACGCTGGGTGGCCAGGGAACGCTCGAGTCCGGCCTGGCGCTCGAGCGCGAGGCGGTCTGGCGGCTGTTTCCAACTGACGACGCCGCCGAAGGCCTTGCCGCGCAGACGGAACGCCGGGCACCGAAATTCGAAGGCCACTAGACTGAGTCGTAGGGGCACGGCATGCCGCGGCCTTGCGGGAAGTCGGAGGTGAGCTATGGCCGATAGCAGGCCAACTATGAGAGACGATATCGGCGAGCTGTGTGACGATCTCATCGAGCACCTCGAGGAGGCCGAACAGGCGCTGGCGATCGAGACCGCGGAGACGATCCTGCAAAAGGTCCGCCAGTACTTTGGTGTGCCCGCGAGCTGAGCGGTCGCCAGATCGGCGCAGCGTGCGCGCGCCGGCGTCCACGCTACTCCACCTGGCTGGCCTGGCGACCTTTCTGGCTGCCTGTTCGAGCGGGCCGGGCCTGGCGGACCAGGGCCCAGCAGCCGTCGCCGCCACTCCGCAGGCAGCCCCGCAGCGTGACGCGCCGCCGACGGCGATTTCAGCTGCATCGGGAGCGCCCCGCGCAGCCCAGGGATCGCTGCTCCCGCCCACGGCGACGCCGATACCCCAGGTTGTGCCGACCCTCCCACCGGCGGTCGCCACGCCCGACGTCCGCGAGGGCGGGAGCGTCATCCAGCAGCAGGTCTTTTACAGCCCGGCGCTCGGCCAGCACATGAGCTACCTTATCTATTTGCCGCCAGGCTACCAGAGCTCGAGCCGGCCCTACCCGGCCCTCTACCTGCTGCACGGCGTCGCCGGAGACAACACCGAGTGGCTCGAGATCGGCATCCCCGATGCCGCCGATCGGCTGATCGGCCGAGGCGAGATCCAGCCGATCCTGATCGTGTTCCCCTACGGCGACGCCGGCTACTACGTAAACAGCCCGAACGGGGGCCTCCGCTGGCAGGATTACCTTATCGAGGACGTCGTCTCCGGCGTCGACGCCAGCTACCGAACACTGCCGCGGCCCGAGAAGCGGGCCATCGGTGGCCTGTCGATGGGTGGCGACGGCGCGCTCCAGTTGGCGATGCGTTTTCCAGAGATCTTCAGCATCGCCGCTGCCCACTCGCCGTCCAGCAGGCTGCTCTTCGAGCACGTCCCGCCCGACATTTACGGTGACGAGGCGTTCTTTCGAGCCCATAACCCGTTCTGGTTGGCGCAGGATGTGGCGGGCGCCTCGCAAGTCAGGATCTGGATCGACGTCGGCGACGAGGACCCGTGGCGCTGGAACGCGGGCGCGATCCACGCCGCCCTGGAGGCGCGCGGCATCGACCACGAGTTCCACCTCTATCCTGGACTGCACGAGGGCGACTACTGGGTCGATCACCTCGACGATTACCTGGACTTCTACAGTCGGTCGCTGGGCGGGCCGTGAGGAAATCGGCGCTCTCAAAACTGGAGCGACGGGTTCCAATCCACCCTAGGCCGCGCCGCGCGATCGCGACGCCGATCTCCGCAAATTTAGCAATATCTTAACGATGCTGGAATCGGATCTTGATAGTGTCTTCACAGTTTCCTTGTATCCTGAGAATGCGGAGAGTGAACCGCGAAAAAGGGCCACGTGGCCGTCCGAACGATCCAGCCGCCGCTCTACTGGCCAGTCGTTTGCTGGTCTGGCGTATTGCGCTCGCTGCTCGCGGCTTGTCGATACGTCGCAACGCCGGTCGGGCGCGACCTGCGGCTGGACTTCCTGCGCGGGTTCTGCGTCTTCGCGATGGTCGTGGACCACGTGGGCGGGACGTCATGGCTGTACGCGATCACCGGTGGCAACACGTCGGCGGTCTCGGCCGCGGAGGGCTTCGTCTTCCTCTCGGGACTGGTCATGGGGCTGGTCTACCGCGAGAAGATCCGCAAGCTTGGGCTTCGCGGCGCGGCGCGGGCGGCGCTGGGTCGGGCGTGGACGCTGTACGGCCTGACGGTCGCGTTGACCTTGATCTTCGCCGCCCTGACTCAGTGGACCAGCCTTGCGCTGTGGGTCGGTCGTGAGCGTGGGTTGGGCGTCGAGAGCTGGGCTCAGCTGGTCATAGCCACGCTGACGCTTCATTACACCTGGCACGGGACCGACATTCTGGCGCTGTACACACTCGTGGTCGGCGCGGCGCCGCTGGTGTTCTTCCTGCTAGCGGAGGGCCGCGCCACACTGGTGCTCGGGGCGTCATGGGGTCTCTGGCTGCTGCACCAGCTGTTCCCGCGCTATGTGGTCGTCCCCTGGCAGGTTCAGAACAGCGAGACGTTTCCGCTGGCGGCCTGGCAAGTGTTGTTCGTCACGGCATTGGTGCTCGGCTACCACCGGCTTGAGATCGAAAAGTGGGTCCATCGGCTGACGAGCCAGCCGTTAGGGGAGCGCACGCGGCTGCGGCTCGGCTGCGCCGCGGCCGGGTGCGTGGCGCTGGCAGTCGGCTGGGTATGGACGACCAACTCGGCGGCCGCGCTGACGCCGGGCGCGGTCCAGGTCGCGTCCCTGCCCGACCTGTTCGACAAGCCCAGCTTGGGAGTCGGCCGGCTGGCCCTGTTCGCCCTGCTGGCCGGACTCGCTCTCGCGGCCACGACGTACGCCTGGCGGCCGCTGCAGATGACCGTCGGCTGGCTGCTGATCCCGCTTGGCCAGGCATCGCTGTACGTGTACGCGTTGCACCTATTCTTGATCCTGGTCGCGTACAACGTCCCACCGTACGTCGGGAGCGACCAGCCGGGATGGGAGCTGCACAACACGCTCGGGCAGCTCGGGCTCGTTCTGGCGCTCTGGGCGATGGTCAAAACGCGCTTCCTCTTCGGCCTCGTTCCGCGATAGCCCAGAGCTGGGCCGTCCTCGGCGTCCCCTTCAGCACGCCCCGCGTCGTTCCCCCTATGGGTAGCACGCCTGGACCCAGTCCGCACGGCCCAATTGTGAAGAGATCTTAAATAATTAAGAAACCTTTACAATTGGTCGCCGGCTGGCGTATAGTGGGGTCCACTCCGTTGCTTCGGGGGGCCCGTGCGGACGCGTTGGATCCCGCTCCTGTTATCGCTGCTGCTGCTCGCCGTCGCGCCCGGCTGGATTCATGTCCGCTTCGACCAGCGCGCGCAGGCGGCGATCGAACCACGGTTGCGGGCCGTTTTGGCCGAACCGCTGTCCGATTACGGCTTCTACCTGCCCGGCGACGCGGCGAACAGACAGCCACTTCGAGTCCTGGTGGCGCTGCACGGGATGGGTGGCAACGGGCCCGAGTTCGCCCGCTCGCTGCTGCCGCTGACCGAGCGGTACGGCTGGGCCGTCCTGGCGCCGACGCTTCCGTACCGGGACTTCCGTGACCCAGAGCTCGTCCGCCGCGACGGCGAGCTTCACCCGCGCTTGAAAGCGTTGCTGGATGCGCTGCCGGCCAGGACCGGATTGAGCTATCTGCCGCGCGTCCTATTCTTCGGCTTCTCGCGTGGCAGCCAGGAGGCGCACCGTTTCTCGTTTCTCTATCCGGAGAGCACGCTTGGCGTCGCTGGCCTGTCGGCGGGCTCGTACACGCTACCGAGCAAGACGTTCGGTTTGAACGCCCAGGACTCGCTCCTCCGCTATCCGTTCGGTACGGCCGATGTGGACCAGATCTGCGGTCAGGCGTTTGACCCAGCCGCCGCGCAGCGGGTTGGCTACTGGATCGCCGTCGGGGGACGCGACAATCGAGCCGAGGACGTCCCCCGCCAGTGGGACCCGTACGAGGGCACCAACCGAGTCGAGCGGGCTCAGCGGTTCGTCGCGGCGCTTCAGCAGTTCGGAGCGCGCGCCAGCCTGGCGATCTACCCGAACGCTGCCCACGAGCTAACGGACCAGATGCGGGACGAGGCGGTCCAGTTCCTCGCTTCGCTCTCGGCTTCTGGTCTCTAGTCTCTCGTCTCTAGTCCCTCGTCTTCGTCTCTGGTCCTCCGCAGACTGGGACCAGGGAGGAGAGACCGTGGATCAGACACCCGAGACCGCTATAATCGGGCCGCCGGCGGCCGCCCGATCACGGTGGCCCGGGAGTCAAACCTGCAGCTCGCGGCGCCCTCGATCCCCGACAAGCCCCTAGCCCAGATCGCCCCTGCAGCTCCTGGGGCTGTGCTCGCCAGCTCCTGGACGCGTGCTCGGGTCCTGCCCCTGCTGGTCGTGCTCGTCGTGGCCGCGGCGCTCCGCTTGCCCGCCCCGGACCTGACCCCGTTCGGGCACGACGAAGCGTTGGAGGCGGCCCGCGCGCGGCCGATCTGGAACGGGGCGCGGCCAGTTGATTCCGAGATCACCTCCTGGTGGATTCCTGACCCGGCCGGGCTGCTCTACTTCTTCGCGCTGGCCGAAGCGTTTCCGAAACCGGCCATCGCGCGGGTCGAGCTTGTCGCGGCGACAAACGTGCTGGCGGTGTTGGTGTGCTACGCGTTGGCGGCCCGATTCTTTGGGCCACGAGCCGCCTTTGGGGCCGGGCTACTGTATGCCGCGAATCCATGGGCGGCGACGTTCGCTCGACAGCCGTGGGTGATCGTCCAGCCGCTGCTGGCCGCGGTCGCGCTGTTCTCGGCGACGATGGTCGTCGCGCGGCGCGAGCGCCGCTGGGCGATCCCTTTCTTCGTCGCGCTGGCCGCCCAGAGCCAGACCCACCTCCTGGCCGTCCTTTACGCCCCAGCTGTCCTGCTGACGCTGGCGCTCCACTGGCGGCGCTGGCTCGGCCGCGAGTTGGCGATCGGGGTGGGCCTGGCACTGCTGATCGTGGCCCCTTTCACGCTTCACCTGTGGGACATCCGAGCGGACGTGCTCGACGCGCTGGGGCGGGGCAATCGCGGCCTGACACTGGAGCCGAGCGCGGTGGCCGCCAGGCTGACGCTCTGGTTCGTTTCGGGCTACGAGCTGGAGACCAAGCTGGGCCTTTCGGCCCCAACTCTGGAGGCGCTCCGAGGTCCGCTCTCCGTCGTCGCCGCGCTCTCCGCGGCGCTGCTGGTGCTGGGGATAGTCCGTGCCGCCGCCGCTTGCCGGCGCCGCGTGCCAGGCTGGGAGGCCTACGCGGTCCTGCTGGTCTGGTTCCTGGCGCCGCTGCTGCTGATGAGCTGGCAGAGCTCGGCGGTCTACATCCACTACCTGCTGGTCCTGCTGCCGACGCCGTTCCTGCTGATGGCCCTCGCAGTTCGGCCAAGCCCGCACCCCTCCCCCTCAACCCCCCTCCCCGAGGCGGAGAGGGGAGCGTCTCCCCCCTCTCCGCCTCGGGGAGGGGCTGGGGGAGGGGTTCTTTGGTTCCTTCCACTCCTGGCCATCTGCGTCGTACAGATCGCCGCGCTGGGCGCATTCTACGCCGCGCTGGATTCGAGTCTGGCCGCTCCGCGTACCACGCTCACGCCTACCGAGTGGCAGACGGCGCTCAACCAGGCCGAGCTCGGCGCAAAGCAGGCCGGCATCGGCGAGCTGCACGGCCTGCCGCTACGTTACTGGCAGACCGTCGCCGACCGCGCCAAGGGAGCGGCTGCTCCATTGCGGGGTCGGGATGTGGTGGTGGTGACTGGGATCCCCGACTCGGCCAATCGACAACTCGACAAGCGCCGCAAAGCGCTGGACTACCTGCTTGGCCCGGAGCTCGAGGCGCGCTTCCCGCTCGAGGGGCTGACGGTCCTACCTAGCGCCGCCGATACCCTGTTCATCACTATTCCCGAGCAAGAGCTGCCGCGTGCCGACGCACGCGAGGCGACCCGTCTGGGGGAGGTGCCGCTGCCAGGCACGAACGGCGCGACCCGCCTCTGGCTCGTGCGGGCCCGGCCCCAGGAGGATCAAGTCCAACCCCGCGCGGGGGCGCCGGCGCCCTTCGAGACGGGTGTGCGTCTGCTCGGCCTCGACGCGCCGGCCCGCGCTCAACCAGGCCAGGGCCTGGCGCTCGTGAGCTACTGGCTCGTGGAGCGCCAAATCGCTCCCGACGACGAGGACGACGAGCCGTTTGTCGAGCTGCTCGGCGTGGCAGGCGAGCAGCTCGCCTATCACGCCGCCGGAGGTCTGCCCAGCGTTCAGTGGCGGGCCGGCGATGTGCTGGTCCAGCGCCTCAGCTTGATCGTGCCGGTCGACCTACCGGCAGGCGACTATCGCCTGGCTGCTGGCCTCTCCTCGCGCCAGGACGGCGGACGGGCCCGGGCCCTGGACCGGCCGGAGGCGGACTCCGTTCCAGTCACCACGATCCGAGTCCAGTAGGAGTCCAATCGTAGGGGCGGACCCGTGTGTCCGCCCCGGGTCCGCATGGGCGCACACGCGGGTGCGCCCCTACGCGGGTATACTGCGGCATCATGGCGACCCACCTGGCTCCCGACGCCGTCGCGGCCGCGCTCGCCCCGGTGACGCGGAACGTGGCGCGGGTCATCGTCGGCAAGGATGAAGCGATCGAGCTGACGCTCGTCGCTGCCCTGGTGGGCGGCCATATCCTGGTCGAGGATGTGCCGGGGATCGGCAAGACGACCCTGGCCAAGGCGTTCGCCCGATCGATGGGCGGGACGTTTAGCCGTATCCAGTGCACGCCAGATCTGCTGCCAAGCGACGTGACTGGAGTCCACATCCTGGACCAGCGCCAGGGTACCTTCGTGTTTCAGCCTGGGCCAGTCTTCGCCAACGTCGTCCTGGTCGACGAGCTGAACCGGGCCACCCCGCGGACCCAGGCGGCGTTGCTCGAGGCGATGGAAGAGCGCCAGGTCACGATGGAGGGGACCACTCGCCAATTGCCGGCCCCGTTCCTCGTCATCGCGACCCAGAACCCGATCGAGCTGGAAGGCACGTTCCCGCTGCCAGAGGCCCAGCTGGACCGCTTCCTGCTGCGCCTCCAACTTGGCTACCCCAGCGCGAGCGAGGAAGATGAGCTGTTGTCGCGCTTCGACGGTCGCAATCCGCTCGAGCGGCTCGAACCGGTCGTGGCGCCGGCGCGCCTGCTCGAATTTCAGGAGGCCGCTCAGGCGGTGCGAGTCGAGCCGGCGGTGCGGGCTTACCTGCTGTCGCTGGTTCGAGCGACTCGCGAGCACGGCGCGGTGCGGCTGGGAGCCAGCCCGCGGGCGAGTCTGGCGCTCTACCACGCTGCCCAGGCGCTCGCCGCGCTTCGGGGACGGACGTACGTCTTGCCGGATGACGTCAAGGCGCTCGCCACGCCGGTCCTGGGCCACCGCCTGATCCTTGACAGCCAGGCCCGGCTGCGTGGGCGATCGGAGTTGACTGTCCTGGACGAGGTCCTAGCCGGCACGCCCGTCCCCGTCGAGTGATGCGCGACGCGCCGCCAGACCAGCAGGCGCCCGCGGCAGGCCCTACTCCGCGGCTGGTGCCGTACCCGTCACTGGTCCTACACGGCGAGGCGGCCGGCGACACCCTCTGGCTGGTCGACAGCCGCGGCATTCTGGGCGGGCTGGTCGTGCTGGCGATCGCGGTCTGGAACGGGGTGGATGCCGTGGCGCTCGTGGCCGGCATGTTCGTCGCGCTGGCGCTGGTCGCTCGCGGCTGGTCGCGTCTGGCTCTGGGGGGGCTGCGCTGTACGCTGTCGTTTCACGACGACCGCGCCTTCCCGGACGACGAGCTGGACCTGGTTCTTAGCATCGAGAACCGCTGGTTGATTCCCATCCCATGGCTCGAGGCCGAGCTGACGCTGCCGCATCGTCTCTACCCACTGGGCGGCACAGTTCGCCGCCTGGCCGAGACGGAAGCTCGGGTCATCCACGTGCTTGCCACGGTCCTGCCATTTCGCCGCCTGACCTGGCGTCACCGCCTGCGCTGTCGGACGCGCGGGCTGTACGAGATCCGGAGCGTGTGGGTAATGGTCAGCGACCCGCTGCGCTTGTTTCCGCGCCGGATTGAGCTCCTGGTCGACGCGCGGCTGATCGTCTATCCGCGAATCGCGCCTCTTGAGCAGCTTGGCTTCCGGTCCTGGCTGCCACAGGGCGACCGGGCACTCCGGACCGTGCTGCTTGACGATCCACTGCGGCCGATCGGCGTGCGCGACTACCGGCCCGGCGATCCGCTGCGGCGGGTCCATTGGAAGGCCAGCGCCCGCCGCCAACAGCTCCAGATCAAGGTCCTCGAGCGGACGGCGCGCCTCCAGCTCGCGCTCTACCTCGGCGTGGATGGATTCGACCATCCGTGGGTGGTCTATCGAGACGCCCTTTTCGAGCGGACCGTCACGGCCACGGCGTCGCTGGCGTGGTTCGCCGTCCAGCACGGCGGCCGCGTGGGGCTAGCCCTGAGCGGGGCTAAGCCGAGCTACCTGCCGGCCGCGAGTGGCCCGCAGCATCTGCGAGAGATCTTGGAGGCGCTCGCGGTGGTGGCGCCTCGGCGCGGGCGGCCGCTGGAGAGCCTGCTTGCGGCCTCGAGCGCCCGCCAGCCGGCCGGGACAACGATCGTCGCGCTGGTCGCTGCGCTGAGCGACGAGCTGATCGACGAGCTGCGGATCGCCCGCGGTCGCGGATACCCGGTCGCCGTCGTCCGGGCCAGCGTGGACAGCATCAGTCCGGCCACGGATTTCGACTTCTTCGAGCTGGGCCGCGACCGAGACCTGGCACGCGTAATGAGGAATGAACGTCTATGTTGACTTTCGTCTTCCTGGCGATGGAGCTGTGCTGGGTCAGCCTGGGGCTTGGTCTGGCCTGGATCGGGTGGGGCAGCGGGGCCTGGCCATTGCCGCTGGTCGTCCTAGCGCCCGCACCGCTTGGGGTCGCGGCCGTCCGCCTGTCGCCCACCCGATGGGGGCGGCGTCGTTGGTACGACCTATATCGGTGGGGCCTGGCAATAGTCTGCGGCGGGCTGTGCGCCCGGCTGGCGACTTTCGTCGAGGGCGGCGAGGCCCTGGGGCCGCGCTGGAACGTGGCGTTCGTGGCTGGCCTGGTCCTCTTCTGGCGAGGCTGGTTCGTGGGCGAGGACGAGCTGGAGCCACACGCCGTCGAGGTCGCGTTCCAGGTCGGTGCCGTCGCCGTGCTGGTGTTCGTAAGCGCCCTCCAATGGAACGTGGCCGGCTCAGCCAGCGGGCTGGCGCCGTCGGTGGGCTTCTTCCTGTTTGGCCTGTTGGCCATCGGCCTTGCCCGGCGGTCCGAGCGGCGAGTGCAGGGGGCTGGGCCCGAGACGGACTGGCTTGCTCTGACTGTGGTGTTGGGTCTCGGGACGCTCGTTATGGCGGTGGGCCTGGTGAGCCTGGTCTCACCCGCTCTCCTGCAGGCGCTCGCCGCTCAGGCGTTGTGGCTGGCGCGGCTGGTGTTGGGTGTTCTGGCGGTCCTGCTCAGCTGGCTGGCGCGCCCGCCTGGCGTGCCAGAAGCACCTGTCGCGCCACTCAGGCCTGTCACCGCGGTGGAGCGGCTCGAGTTTTTGCTGGACCTGCCGCCGCCGCTGCTCTGGGTACTAGAACGGGTTGCGGACACCGTCTTGCTACTGCTGCTTGGCTACAGTATGTACCGCCTGGTCCAGTTCGGGATCCGGAGGCTGCGGGGCCGCGGCACCGTCGAGCCTGAAGGGCAGGCGCCTCGCTGCGAGGCGCTTCCATTCTCCTGGCGTCAGTGGTGGAAGCTATTCCTTGCGCGTGTGTTGGGCTGGTTCAGGCGCGGTGGCGTCCGCGGGGCCGAACGACCCGTCAGCCGGGATGAGCTCCAGTCCAGCGCCGAGCAGCGGTCGGTGCGGGGGCTGTACCGTGAGTTCCTCCAGGCCTGCGCACGATTCGGCCTTCCTCGCGCCGCCCACCAGACCCCGCACGAGTTCGCCGCCCATCTGATCGCCCGACGCCCGGAGGTCCGCCCACCGCTCGGGGACCTGACTCAAGTCTACGTTCGGGCGCGCTACGCCCGGGAACGGATCGACCGTGGCCAGGTGGCGCGGATGCGGGCGGCTGTCGAGGACGCGACTGCCCAGCTTCGCCAGCCGCGGGCGGAGACGAACGGCCGGGCGTTCGAGGAACGCCCGGCGTGAAGATACCCCGCGGCTTTGCTCCCCTCAGGGAGCGGAATTTCGGCCTGTACTGGGCCGGCCAGGCGATCTCGTTTTGCGGGACCTGGATCGAGAACACGGCCACAAGCTGGCTGCTCTACGAGCTGACAGCCGATCCGGTCTTGCTCGGCCTGGGCGGGCTCTTTCGGGCCGGCCCATCGATCTTGCTGACGATGATCGGTGGAGCGATCGCCGACCGGGTGCCTCGGCGTCGGCTGCTGCTGTTTACTCAGTCGGCCAATGGGCTGACCTCGCTGGCGCTCGGCTGGCTGGTCTGGAGCGCGCAGATCCAGCCCTGGCAGATCTACCTGTTCAATCTGCTCAACGGAACGCTGCAGGCATTCGACGGGCCGGCCCGCCAGGCGCTGTTCCCCACCCTGGTGCCGCGCGGCCAGATCCAGGCGGCGGTCACCCTCAACGCCGTCTCGACTCGCTCGGCGGCGTTGGTCGGCCCGGCAATAGCTGGGCTGCTCCTGGCGCAGGTGGGTACGGCGGCGCCCTTCTTCTTGAACGCCGTATCCTACCTGGCCCTGGTCGGGGCCCTGGTTGCGATGCGTCTGCCAGCCGATGCGCGTGCTCGAAAGCGTACCCTTCGAGCGGACCTCGCTTACGGGCTGAAGCATGTCCGGGCCGACTCCGTGCTCGGCCTGATCCTGGTACTCGAGGCGATCTCCAGTCTATTCGGGCACAACACGGCGATCGTCACGATCGTTGCCCGGGACGTGCTGAGGGTCGGGCCGGGCGGCCTGGGCCTGCTCCTGAGCGGAATCGCTGGCGGCGCAACCGTGGGGATTGTGGGACTGGTGGGGGTGGGCAGCGTCCGCCGCAAGGGCAGATTGCTGCTGATTTCCGGGGCCCTCTACGTGCTGGTGCTCGCCTCGTTCGCGCTCTCGCGCACGTTCTGGGTCTCGTTCGGCCTGCTCTTCGCGCTGGGCCTGACCGATTCGATCTGGAACTCGACTCGCAACACGATTGCCCAGCTCGCAACGCCGGACGAGCTGCGTGGCCGCGTCATGGCCATCGTTATCACCGCCTCGCGAGGGCTGAGCCAGGCTTCGCAGGCTCAGACGGGCGTGCTGGTGGGCTGGCTTGGCGCGCCGCTGGCGATCCTAACCGGCGCCGCCGTGGTAGGTGGCTCGCTCCTGGTGGCCGCGATCCGGGCGCCCGGCCTGAGGAGGTTTACCGGCGAGCCGGCCGCCCCGGGCCCGGCCTGAGAGTTAGCCTGACCCGCAAATCAGCTTTCGGTCATCGAGCCCGCGAGTGCGCCCGCGCAGCAGGCGCCCGCGAGCGAGAGGGTGGCGTAGAGCTGCGGCGGCGCCGCGGGCAGTCCCCAGAAGGCCGCGCCAGCACCCCACAGCCCAACCAACAGGGTCGTGACCGCCGCGAACCCGGCCGCGGCGAACGCCCACGGCATCCGCCTCTCCTTCGTCTGGGCACCCGGCCACACCGCTTGCCCGGGGCGACGGTTAAACGAGCCGCCGAACGCCGGGTGGCGCAGCAGAAGCTCGCTGTAATCAGGTTGAGATGCCTCTAGTGCGTGCGCAGGTAGAGGGACGGGCCAAAGGCCATGGGCGTGTAGTGGGTGCCAGCACATGCCCAGCCGCCAGCAGCCGCTGTACGTCTCAGCGCAGTCCTACGTCCGTCCGTCGGTGGTTGCCAGTGCCGCGCTTCGGTCACAATGGGCATCGGAAACGGGTGTCCAGGAGGCGACTAGTGTTTGAGGCCGACGCCGCCAGGGACCGAACCTCTGGGATCCAAGAGAAGTACCAACAGCTCGATCTGCCCGGGCATTTTCAGGTCCCGCCGTCTGACAGTGACGTGGAAAACGTGCCGCGGCCCCCAGAAGGCAAGCGGGAAGAGACAGGCGCAATCCTCTCGCGAGTGTCGTCTTATCCGAGGCTACGTTACATGGGTTCGAAGTACCGCGTCGTTCCCCACCTCGTCCACATATTCTCGCGGCTCAGGTTCGAGACCGCACTGGACCCATTCTGCGGGAGCGGGGTTGTAGCTTACGCCCTAAAGGTGATGGGGAAGCAGGTCACCGCTAGCGACTACCTCTCCTACGCCGCGACCGTGGCGCACGCCACTGTCGAAAACCCCGGCGTGCGGATGAGCAGCGAGGACATCGACCTCATCCTCTCGCCGAGCGCCGATGGACGCGACTTTATCCAGCGCACGTTCGAGGGTCTCTACTTTCCACCAGACGACTTAGCCTTTCTCGATGCCGCGTGGTCGCACATCGAAGGGCTTCCGCCCTACAAGCGGAGCATCGCGCTCTCAGCACTGTGTCTCGCCGCTGCTCGAAAGCAGCCGCGGGGCGTTTTCACGGTGGTGGATCTCCGGTACGACGACGGCAGACGCTATCTTCGGATGCCACTACGCGACCTGTTCGTTGAGAGTGCGCACGCGTACGACGCGGTCGCATTCGATAATGGGCGTAAGAACTCTGTCGCATGTCAGGATGTGCTCGAAGTGAACCCGGATGGTTTCGACCTAGTCTATCTCGATCCGCCATACGCGCCGCCCCGCGACGACAATGACTATATCAAGAGATATCATTTTCTGGAGGGCCTGTCGGTCTATTGGCGTGGACAGCGCATCCTAGGTCACACCCTCACGAAGAAGATCGCGAAGCGCTATACGCCGTTCGCGTACAAGCACACGATTCGCGGGGCCCTAGCCGAGACCTTTCGTCGCTTTCGCCGAAGCACTATTGTCCTGTCGTACTCTTCGAACTCAATACCAGGCGAGCGCGAGATCTACGAGCTGCTTCGCAGGGAAAAGAACGAGGTTGAGACGCACACGGTTGCCCACAGGTATTCTTTCGGGACCCACTCAGCGGCACTTCGGCGCCGAGCCTACGAGTACATCTTCGTTGCCAGGTAGGCTCAATGCCTTTGGCGTCGTTCGATGACTTCCTCAGTAGCCTTTCGGACTTGAGCGGCGAGGCACCAGTTGAGGACGCCCAGGCCCGTGCACTTGCGGAGGAAACTGCGCGAGGTTTGGCAGCCCTGACCACGATCGACACGGAGAGCTTGGGCCGACTGCTTGCGCAACACCCCGCGTGGGTGCCCGTCCTGGCGACCTGCGTGAACCTGAGCCAGGAACAGCTCAAAAACAAGCTCCGCTTCTGGTTCGGAACCAGCAGCTGGCTTCGAGTCGCACGCACTCGTGCGGTTGAACTCGTCACCCGCCTCGACGACCAGCTGGGCTTGATCGCAAAGATCGCAGAGCAGCGCGCGCGAGAATGGTCGTTCGCGGACTTGCTGATGGAACGCTACAGCTGGTCCCGGTCCCGGGCTTCCGGATCCATTGGACGAGGAAGAAGCCTTGAGGACGAGGTCGAGACCGTTATCACGGGACTGGGGCTTGAGGCCTCGATGCGCGGCCGCTTTCTCGGGCGGAGCAACCGCAGCGCCCCCTACGACTTCGCCATCTTGGATCCCGCTGGTCAGGCAGTGATCGTCGGGTCCGTTAAAGGGTTCAACTCAACCGGCAGTAAGTTGAGCGACGCTGTCCGCGAAGTGATCCAAATGGCCGAGGTTCGCCTCCCACGCCAATTCGTGTTCGCGGTGTTCGACGGTATCGGCTGGCTAAGCCGACAGGCGGACTTGAAGCGAATCTACGATCTTCGCCAGACCAATCAGATAGACGGACTGTACTCTCTGGCACGCCTGGACGAGTTCCGCGTCGATCTTGAGCAGGCCGCTCGACGCTGCGGATTGCTGCTGTAGCGTACCGATCTTGACCTTTGTTCGGATGAGCATGCGCACGCGCTAGGCGGTTGGGCTAATGGACCGCCTCCTTCGTCACCGTGGCGGGCTGACCAGGAAGGCGCCCCAGGGCGCGCTGAGCAGACCGATGCCGACCGCGGCTGCCAACGCACTGCGCTGGCGCCGGAAGCGCAGGACTCGAACGGCGACCAGCAGACCGACGCCGGCGGTGAGCGCCATCGTGACAGGCAGCCAGCGGAGCTCGTTGCGGAGCAGGACGTTGTAGGCCATGGTGACCGGGACGGTCACGGCTGTCAGCAGCAACGCGGCCAGTAGGGTATCTCTGAATGAGAAGGCGCGAATCAGACGAACAGTCAGCTGGATGCTCGACAGGACCGCGAAATTCCAGGCGAAGGCCATTGCCAGGCCGGCCGGCGACAGGTAGACCGCGAGCGGCTCCATTCGAGCGACACGAGATCGGTTCAGCCGAGCAGCGCGTAGACCTTGTCCAGCAGCGCGACCGGGCTGAACGGCTTGACGAAATAGTCGTCCGCCTCAGCCTCGACCGCCTCGACCCGATCGCTGTCGTTTCCGCTGGCGGTCAAGATGACGATCTTGATGTCTGCTGTCGAAGGGTCTTGCTTGAGGACGCGGCAGACGTCCAGGCCATTTCGGCCCGGCATATTGATGTCCAGCAGGATCAGCTCCGGATGCACGGTGCGAGCGATCGACAGTGTCTCTTCGCCGTCGCCGGCGGCCAGCAACTCGAAGTACTCGGTTCCCAGTGTGGCCCCCACCAGGCGACGAAGCCCGGGGTCGTCGTCAGCCAGCAGGACCGTGCGCTTGCTCATCCGTTTGCCCGCTGTCCAGGGGGCTCCTCAACTTCATCGCTCAGGCCTACGACGTGGACGTAGTCTTTTCCGCGCCGCTTCGCCTCGTACAGCGCGGCGTCAGCCTCGCGGATGAGGCTCTCGGCGGTCAGCTCGGCTGGCGGCTGCGAAGCGCCCCCAACGCTGATCGTAACTGGAAAGGGCACGCTTCGGTCTTGTTTCAGGGGTTGCAGACCACGAACGGCTCGACGGAGCTTCTCGCCCACCGCGCGCACCCCCCTCGCCCCCAGCCCGGGCAGGATGACGGCGAACTCCTCGCCGCCATACCGGGACACCACGTCCGTGCGGCGCAGACTGGTCCGGAGCACCTCGGCGACCTCGCGCAGCGCCTCGTCACCGATCGGATGGCCAAAGGTATCGTTGACGAACTTAAAGTTGTCTAGGTCGAGCATCAGCAGGCCGACCGCGTAGCCCAGCCGCCGCGCTCGCTCGACCTCCAGGCTAAGAGTCTCGTTGAAGTAGCGGTAGTTGAACACCCCCGTCAGTTGGTCGACCGTTGCCAGGCGCTGAGTCTCCTCGTGCAGGCGGGCGTTTTGAATCGCCGCCGCGGCCTCGGCCGCAACCAGGTCAACCAGCTTGCGTTCGTAGTCCGTAAATGGAGCGCCGTGTGGGCGCGCCAGATGCAGCGCCCCCACAACCGAGCCGCTCGCGCGCATCGCCACCGTCAAGCGGCGCTGGTCTTCGGACGACATCGTCATCTCGGTGCCGGCCAGGACCAGGCCGAGCGGGCCGTGGCCTAACGCGATGGTCCGTGGTGGCGCCCACTGCAGGCTGCCCTGGCTCGCGCGGCGCACGCCGCCGCCGCCCTCGACCAGGTAGATGCATGCCACGTCGTGCAGGACAAGACGCCCGAGCCCATCGAGCGTCCTGGCCATGACCTCCTTCGGTTCCAGGACCGAGCCGATGATGGTACTGATCTTGTGCAGCTCGTTCATGTGGCCGAGCTGGCGCCTCAACTCAGCGAATGTTCGTTGCAGGTCCTCGGCGTAGATCTCCAGCTGCTGCTGGGACGCCTCGAGCTCGTGAACGCGAGCCTGCGCCTGCTCGTAAAGCCGCCGCAGATCCTCGACTTCGGTGATCTCGAGACTTTTGCGCATCAGCTGTCTCTCCGAAGTCCGGCTTCGTCACCAGCCTTCTGTCGGCCAACCGAAAACCAGGGGGCAGGGCGGCATTGTAGTAGCGGCGGCCGTGCACAGCAAGCAGCCGGGGGCGCGCACTGGTCGCACCACCCCGGCGGCACCCTTCTCAGCAGCGATAACGCGAGAGGGGGTGCCGGAGGGGACATGCTCACGGCTCCGAGTCCGCGGCCTGCGGGGTGCCAGAGACACTTCCATACCGCCGAAGCATCGGTCGGGCGCGCGCCTGAGCCGCGACTGCATGTCCCAGCCAGGCCGCGACACGCGGAGCCGTCATCAAAAGCGGGACAGCCAGTGGCGCCAGGTACAGAAGGTACGTGCTGTCGGACATGTACGGGTGCCAGAAGTGGTGGTAGTACATCACGGTCGGGGCAGACAGACTGAATCCCAGCAGCACCCAGGTCAGGGGACGTTGCCAGCCGAGAACGATCGCCAGTGCCAGCGGCCAACTGAAGTACCACGGCAGCACCCAGGTGTTGACCACGAGCAGGAAACCGAGCATCACCCGAGCCGCGCTGCCTACCATCCCGAGCTGACCGCGAGCCTGAAGCAGCTCCCAGGCGCAATACGAGGCGAATGCGACGCGGGAGATGAGCTTGACCCATGCCCGAGCCAGGTCCAGGGCGGCCTCTGGGTCCGGGGCGGTCGGGCCCAGTAGGTACTCGAAAGCCGCCCGCTGGGCCACGATGTCCGGGACGGAGTTGTTGTACAGGGGCGGCCCCTGGCTCCAGAGGATGATCGGATCGAGCGTGTCAACGCCCACCCACCAGGGGAGATACAGCCCCGCGGTGATCGCCGCGACGGTCAATCCCGCCGCAGCTACGACCAGGCTGAACGCGGCCGCCGAGCGCGGCCCGGAATGCCGCGCAGCTCGCTCGCGAGCCCAGGCCATGACGTAATAGGGCAACAGTAGGACGCTACTCATTTTGATCAGGAACGAGATGGTGAGCGCGCCCAGCCCCAGCAGGCGACAGCGACTGGCGAATAGCACCACGGCGAGCAGCATGATCGCCACCATCAGCGCGTCGTTGTGTCCGTTGCCGCCGAACTCGAACACGATCAGCGGGTTCCAGGCATAAAGCAAGACGCTCGGCAGGACGCCGCTCGGCCGGAAGGCGCGGACGGCGAGGGCCAAGCAAGCGATCCCAGCCAGGTGAGACAGATTGACCGCCAGCTTGTAGGCGAGCACCTTGTCCACGTCGCTCGCCTGGGCCACCGCGCGGGCGATGAACCACGATAGGTTGATCCAGGCGGGCCCGTAGATCGAGGCGGCGTAATGCCAGATGGGATGGATCCACTGTGCCGCGCGACTCTCGGGGAAGAAAGCCGGCACCTGGAGGTAGGGGTTCAGTCCGTACGCTCCGGCGATGTCGCCGTAGACGACATAGGAGAACATGTCGGTCGTGAAGAGTCCCGGCATCAGGAACAAGGTCACCTGGAATGCGATCGCGGGCCCCAGCACGCCAGCCGTGCCCCATCCCTTCGGCAGCCCGGCCCGCACCAGGAGGAAAGCCACCAGGTACAGGCAAAAGGCGCCGATGAAGAGTCGCATGAGCGCGTCGACGAGAAACTCGAGCGACTGCGACCCGCCCGGCCAGGTCGCCTCGAATCGGACCAGCATCGGCAACAGGCGTTCCCAGACGGCCGGATACTCCGTCAGGTATTCGTAGGTGTAGTCCGACGCCTGGGTAAGGTAGTAGGAGATCGGCCAGAAGCTCGCGTAGACCAACTCGGAGGCGGCCGCGACGACCAGCAGGGCCGCCAGGCGCAGCCACGAGCGGTAGGCAGTGGGCAGCAGCCAGTAGGCAGCCTGCCTACTGGCTACTCGTTTTCCGAGCAAAGGTGACGAAGATGTCGCCGAGGTCAACCCCTACGAGGCGGTCGCTCTGCCTGCTCAGCCGGACTAGCCAGTCGAAGGAGCGGTAGGCCAGGCGGGAGTACGGCTCCAGTCGTGAGACCAGGTAGGCCAGACGCACGACCCGCTTGTGGGGCACCATCTCGACGACCCGGAAGCCAGCCTTGGCGAGTGTGCTCTGGAGCGTTCGGCGGGAGAAGTAGACCAGGTGCATCTGCATGTACCAGGGCCAGCGACGTCCCATCAGGCGCGGAAAGAGGGCGTCCACGTTCATCGTGGACAGGGCCAGTAGACCGTTCGGTCGCAGCAGGCGGTGGACTCGCCGCAGCTCCGCCAAGGGATCGGCCAGATGCTCCACGACGTCCCACATCGTGACGACGTCGCGTGATTCCTCGTCGAAGTCACCTTCCTGGAGCGTCCCGTGGCGGACGTCGAGTCCGTGCGCCCGGGCCCGCTTGACCGCCCAGAGTGACGGCTCGACCCCGGCAACCTCCCAGCCGGCGTCGCGGGCGACTTCCAGAAACAGCCCGATGTGGCAGCCCACGTCGAGCAGGCGGCCGCTCCGCTGGTGGCGCTGTAGTGCGGCCAGATCGCGGCCGAACGTCTCGATCCGCCCGCTCCGCTCCTGCTCGTACCGCTCGTCGACGACGCCGGCATATGAGTCGATGATCTCGCCGTGGGGCGGAACTGGGCTCTGATACACGAGGCTGCAGTGAAGGCACTTGACGATTGGGCCGCAGACGCCGAAGGCAGTGCTGGTACAGGCGTACAGGTCGTTAGGCTCGCCGTGCCCGTTGCGTCGCTCGGCGGCCGGATACAGCTGGCGGGCATCCCAGCTGCCGCACAGGCTGCACGGGACTGGCTCGACGCTCTCGGGGAGGACGACGTTCGTCTCGGCGGTCATCGATTCAGCCTGGCGGGTGTCTCCATTGGGATGCGCAAATTTGCCAGTCAGGATTGGACAAGGACGTGCCACGCGGGGTCGCTCTGCACGGTACATGCCAACCCCGGCGAGGCGTGCCGACCCCTCGCGAGCCCGAGCGAGCCACGCGACCCGCCACTGCACGACTTCCAGCGTCTGGAGCAGCCGCGCGGCGAGCCGCCACCTAAAGGGTACGGACTTCTTGCGCTCGCGTCAACTCGGGGCCTCAAGGAGCCAGACACCGAGGCTCCCCTCCAACAGCGCGGCGGCTCCGGGCTCACCCCGCCGGCCGATTGCGACCGCCAGGCTCGTGAGCGCGCGCCGCCTACCCAGCCTGGCTGGCGCCGCCGTTACCCCGGCTCTCGCGCAGGAATCGCTCCAGCGCGTCGACCAGGTCGCGACCGGAGGGTAGGTCGGGGGGTTCTTCCGGGGTGGGCGGCTCGGGCTCGGTCTGGGGTAGCTCGCCGAGCTCGATCAGCCGTCCTACGCGCTCGGCGACCTCCGGGTTCTCGCGCAGCGCGGCCTCGATTCTCCGAATGAAATCGGTCGCCAGGCCCCTGAGACGACCCAGCTGTAGGTTCTGCTGGGTCACCTTTTCGACGCCCTCCAGCAGTGCAAGGCTGAGGGCAGGGTTAGGCGCGCCCAGATACGGCGGACCGGGCGCCCACAGGCTTGCGGCTGGGATCGACGCCTCGTCCAAGGCGTGGAGGACGGCCGTGACGAACGCGGTCGGCCCGGCGTAGGGCGTATCCTCTATCCCCAGTTCGGCGAGCGCCGTGTCCAGCGTCGCGTTGGGAGTCCGTCGCAGCAGGGGCGTCTTACGATGGGAGACGGCCCCGATGAACGCCCCCAGAGTCAGGCCCAATTCCACGCCAACGTCCGCCGCGAAGCTCGCGATCGCGCGTGCCAGGGTAGGCCAGTTGGTGTGCGGCTCCGGACCGCGAAGCAGAAGGAGGTCATGATCGGCAACCGTCCGCTCGACCGCGTAGAAGCCGATCTCGGCATAGTCGAGCCGCCAGCGTCCGTCCGCCCCGCGTCGGGTGATCGGACGCTGAACCGTGAAGTCGAAACAGGCCTCCGGATCGAGGCTGGCGCAGGCGTCGGGCGGAGGATCGCTCAACAGATAGCCGACAGCCCCTGTCGCGGCGCTGCCCGCGTCGCCCCAGCCGCCGAACCCCACGAGCAGGATCGGCCGGCGCAGGCTAGGCCGCTGATGGATTCGCAGGACGCTCACATTGGTATTTTAGTAGGGGCGGCGTTTCGCCGCCCTCGGCGCGATAAACCGCGCCCTACGCCTCGTAGCTCGACAGCCGCTCGCTGAGCGGGCCCTCCATGCCCTGATTCAGGTCGACCCCAGTGACGTCCAGGAGGTTCTGCTTGAACCACCTATCGAAGGGGTCCTGAGAGGCGCAGAACTGGCCGATCGCGCTGCCTGGGTCCTGACTCTCGAAGTAGACGATCAGGATGTCGCCTGAGGGCAGGCCCTGCACATACCACGACTCCTTGGTGATGCCGATTCGTCGCTCCGAGGCGGCGAACTCCGGCTTACGGGGGCCATCCAGCTCCCGCACGAAGGCCCGGGCGGCTTCTGTTTTGCCCGGCTGAAGGGGTATCGCGCCACACACTGTGTCCATGGCAACCTCCTAGTTGGCAGTAGGCAGTAGGCAGTAGGCAGTAGGCAGTAGGCAGTGTGCCGCAGACGATGCTACGCCGTCTACTCGCGAGTCGCGATTCCCTACTCCCGCTAGCCGCGTACCCCGCCGGCGCTCAAGCCGGCTACGATATGCCGCTGGACGATCACTGTCAGGATCAGCACCGGCAGCGTTACCAGCAGCGCCGCCGCTGCCAGGGCGCCCCACGCGACCTGCTCGAACGTCAGGACGTTGAACACCGCGACGGGCAGCGTCCGAAGGTCTCGGCCGGCCAGCACCACCGCGAAGATGAAGTTGTTCCAGGAGAAGATGAACGCCAGCACCGCGGCCACCACCATGCCGGGGCGCGCCAGCGGGAGCGCGACGTGCAGGAACGCCTGCCACAGCGTGCAGCCGTCGGTGAGGGCCGCCTCCTCCAGCTCGGGGTGGAGGTCCTCGAAGAAGCCCATCATCACCCAGATGACGATCGGCAGGCCGATCACCAGGTGGGTAATGATCAGCGCCAAGAGGGTGTTGTTGAGGCCCAGAAAGCGGAACAGCATGAACCAGGGAATCAGATAGCTCAGGCCAGGCGTCATGCGCGAGATCAAGACCACGATCGCCAGGCCCGACGCACGAGACTTGGCGATCCCGTAAGCGGCCGGAACGCCAAAGAGCAACGACACAGACGTGGAGGCGATTGCTACTACGACGCTGTTGTAAGCGTATAGGCCAAATGGGCTGGCCCGGAACACCTCGGCGAAATTGTCGAGCGTCGGCGAGTGTGGGATGAAGAGCGGTGGGTAGGCCAGGTTCTCCACGTCGGTCTTGAGGGACAGCGAGACCATCCACAGGAACACCGAGACAGCCGGCGAGACGATCAGCAGGACGGCGGCCCAGAAGCCGATCCTGCCGAGCATTCGGCGCAGCGGCCGCCCGCCGGCCGTTCGGGACAGGGGCCGCGCGACTGCCACTACGCCCATACGGTCCGCCTTCGCGCGTACAGAAGCAGCATCGACAGCAGCACGATGATCAGAAAGAAGACCACTACCACCGCCGATGCATAGCCGATCTTGTAGAACGCGAACGCCTGGAGGTAGAGGAAGATGTTGATCGTCTCGGACGCGGTCCCGGGTCCCCCCTGCGTAATCACGTAGATAGTGTCAAAGGCCTTGAGCGCGTCGATAGTCCGAAGGACCACCGCGACCATGACGAAGGGCATGACCAGCGGCAGGGTGATGTGGCGGAGCGTTTGCCAGGCGTTCGCGCCGTCGATCAGCGCCGATTCGTACGGGTCGGTCGGAATCGCCGCCAGGCCGCCGAGCACGATCAGCATGACCAGCGGCGTCCAGTGCCAGACCTCGACGAGCACCAGCGATGGGATCACGGTATCGGGCGCAAAGGCCCACAAGCTCTTGGGCAGGCCGACCACGCTAAGCACGTAGTTCAAGACGCCCTGCTGGGGATGAAACATCATCGTCCAGATCAGCGCGACCGCCGCCGGGGTGGCCATCATCGGCAGGATGAACACACCCCGGAAGAACCCACGCCATGGAAACTCCTGGTGAAAGATGAGCGCCGCCAGCGTGCCAAACACCACTGGCAGCACGACCGCCAGGGCGGTGAAATAAAAGGTCCGTCCGATCGACTGAAGGAAGCGACTGTCCCGCGCCAAGTCGAGATAATTCTGGAAGCCGACGAACTCGCGGGCCGAAGCCACCTGCCATTCGTTGAGGCTCATCCAGAGCGTGAACGCCCACGGGAACGCGATCACCACCAGGATGAGTAGCAGCGCCGGCAAGACGAACAGCAGGTAGCGCCGGTGCCGCGCGTAGGCAGGCCTTGCCACCGGAGCGGCGACGACTAGGTCCTCCCCGGATACTCGCGCCATGACCAAGACCCGTTTCACCGCACGCGCGCAGAGGGCGCGGAGGTTTCCAATTTTTCGGCCTCTGCGCCCTCTACGCCTCTACGCTGAAAGCCTAGCCCTTCTCGCTTTTCTCGAGGATCGGCTTGAATTCAGCCGTCGCCCGCTCCAGCTCGGCCTTCGGGTCGGCGCCGCCGATCATGTTGGTTAGGGCGATGCCGAAGGTGTCCCGGAACTCGGTCACGGGAATGATCACCGGCAGACCTGGGCGACCGATCTTGCTGCTCGCGACCAGCGCATCGGCCCAAGCCTTCGGCACCGTCAAGTTGGACAGCACCTGTTGGTCCTGATAGGTGGAGGTCCGACAGGACGCGCCCCCGCCGCCCTGGAGCAGGCGGTTCTGCATCGTCTTGCTGCATGCCCACTGCAGGTAGAAATAGGCCGGGCCTTTCTTCTTGCTGCTCGCCGAGATGCCCATCCCGTCCCCGAACATCGACGAATACTGGGCCTTCGGGCCCGCCATCTGGAGCGCGTAGCCCACCTTGCCGACGATCTTGGACTTGCTGGGGTCTTCGACCGGCGGGGCGAAGCCGCTCCCGTCGAACCACATCGCGGCGTTGCCCTGGTAGAACAGGGTCTGCGACTCGTTCCAGTTGAAACCGCTCACGCCAGCTGGGGCGTAGTTCTTGAGCAGGTCCTGGTAGACCTTGGCCGCCTCGATCGCCTCGGGGCTGGTGGTCTGGAGGTTACCGTCCTTGTCGACGGAGTCCTTGTCCCAGCCAAGCATGAAGCCTAGCCAGACCGGCACATTGGCGTTCTTCAGCCCCCGCCCCACGAAGCCGTAGACGTTCTTCGGCGGGTCGTGAAAAGCCTTGGCGGCCGCGACCATCTCGTCGATTGTCTTCGGCTCCTTGACGCCTTTCGCGTCGAACAACTCCTTGTTGTAGTAGACGATCCAGTAGTCGATGGTCAGAGGCATGGTGTCGATTCGGCCGTCGGACTGAGTCGCGTAGTCGAGCGAAGCCTTGGAGAAGTCGGCGAAGTCGAAGTCGGGAGCCGTCATCGTCGGGTCTTTGAGCATGTCGTTCAGCGGCTCCAGCCACCTGCCCTTCCCGAAGAGTCGCTTCTGGACGTGCCAGGAGACCATCGTCACGTCGAACGAGGTGTTACCGGAGGTGAACTCGATGACCTGCTTCTGGCGGGCCTGCTGCTCCGGTGTGATCTCCATGTTGACCTTGATGCCGGCCAGCTCCTGGAACTCGTCCAGGTGCTTCTTCTGGAGGTCGGCGCGGGGCGACGTAGTCAGGCTCACCTCCAGCGTTTCGCCCTTGAAGCGCTTCCAGTCGAACGCCGTGCTGCCAGTCGGGCCGGCCGTCGCGGCCGGAGCCGCCTGAGCCGGCTTGGGGACCTCGGTCGGCTTGGCGGCCGGCGCTGCGGCAGGCGGCTGGGCGGCCGGCGCGGCCGGCTTGGGCGCTTCGGTCGGCTTGGCAGCCGGCGCCGCGGCCGGGCTGCAGGCCGCGAGCAGCGAGGCGCTCACCAGCCCCAGACTCAGTTCAAGATACCGTCGCCGGGTGATGCGTCGCGTCATCGTCCTCTCCTTCCCGATACGTTGCCTTCTCGCATTCTAGAAGCGGCCACCCAAGCCGTCAATCGCCGATCGCCCTATGCCTTTGCGTGTACGGCGGATGCATGCCGCATAATGATGTACGGCTGGAGGTGTCGTACATGGTCGCACAGCGCTTGGAGGTGCGCCTGGATCCGGAGCGCCGACGGAAGCTGGCCGAGATTACGGCGTTCCGCGGCGCACCCGTCTCAGAGGTTGTGCGTGAGCTAATTGATCGAGCCTACGCGGAGATCGATCGAGCCGTACGCCTGCGCGCGGCCGAGGAGCTGTGTGCAATGGAGATCGAGGAAGTACCGGACCCGGAGGACCTAACTCGGCAGCTCGAGCGGAAGTATGAGCTTGCCGATCTTCCTTGATACGAATATTCCGATATATGCGGCCGGCCAGCCGCACGCGCTGCGTGACCCATGTCGGGAGATCATCCGACTTGTTGTTGCACATCCCGCTGCTTTCTTTGCGAACTCAGAAGTTCTCCAGGAGCTGCTGCACCGGTACCGGGCCGTGCACCGCTGGTCTCAGGGCAAAGGCGTGTTTGAGCGCTTCGCCGCTCTTATGCGAGATCGGATAGAGCCGATCTACGCTGAGGACGTCGAAAGCGCCGCCTCCCTCGCGGACCGCCTGCCCGGTTTGAGTTCCCGGGATCTCATACACCTTACGGTCATGGCCCGAGTGGGGGCCGACCAGATCGTGTCGGCGGATCGAGGCTTCGATCGGGTACCCGGCGTGACGCGCCTCGACCCAGCCCAGCTCTCGGCCTGGCGCGCCGAGGTGGAAGCCTAGCCCGACATCCAGGCGGCCCGGCGGGCGTGGTACTCGCGCGCGGCCGCGACTCCGCGCAGGCAGGCTTCGAGCGACAAAAAGTACGGCTGGCCGGCCTCGCGATAGATCGCAAGGCCTTCGGCGGCCAGGCTGCCACCCAGCCAGCACGTCAACAGGGGTTTGGAGATATTCGCTCCGGTCCGAACGAGCCCGCCGGCGCGCTCCGCCAGTTTGGCCGCCCCACCGATCATCGTGTTTAGCGCCAGGACCACGTCCACCCGCGGGTCGTCTGCCAGGCGAGCGAGTGCCTGGAGGAGGGTCGACTCCGGCAAGCCCGCCGTGACGTCGAGCGGGTTGGCGATCGAGACGTAGGCTGGCAGGATTGTCCGCAGTGCATTCGCGGTCGCCTCGTTCAGGGCCGGCAGGTCCATTCCCAGCTCGTCGCACAGGTCGCCGATCAGAATCCCACCCCCGCCAGAAGTAGTCACCGCGCCCAGGCGGCCGCCCAGAGGCTCCGGGTAGGCGGCGAATAGGACGGCCAGGTCGACCAGCTCGTCGAGCGTCTCCGCCTCGAGTATGCCGAGCTGGCGGAAGGCCGCACGCTGGACACGCCGCCGCCCGGCCAGCATTCCAGTATGGGCGAGCGCCGCCGCCGCCGCGCGCGGCGAGCGCGCCAGCTTGAATGCCACCAGCGGGACCCCACACTCGCGCGCCCGCCGCGCCAGTCCTAGAAACCGAATCGGCCGCCGCAGGCCCTCCAGCAGCAACATCACGACTCGTGTCTCCGAGTCGTTCAGCAGCATCTCGAGCAGGTCGCATGTATCGAGGAATCGCTCCTCCCCGGACCAGAACGCCCAGCTGACACCGATCCCGCGGTCCAAGAGCCGGTTGAGCACCGCTCCGCCAAGGCCACCGCTCTGAGCGATCAGCGCGACTGACCCGGCTCGGATCGAGCCCAGGTCCAGGGTGGAGTTCCAGGTCGCCGCGACCGGGCCGCGGGCATGCACAAAGCCCATGCTGTTCGGCCCCATCACCAGCAGCCCATTCGGAGGGCAGAGGTCCTCACCAAGCCCGGCGCTCAGGACGACGGCCAGCTTCACGCCGCGCGCCGCGCAAGCCTGAAGCGCTTCTGGGACGCCGCTCGCCGGCACGCTGACCAGGGCCAGGTCTACTGGCTCCGGCACGCTGGCCAGGTCGGGGTAACAGCGCAACTGGCCGATCCGCTCATGGCGCGGGTTGACTGGATAGATCGCGCCTTCGAACCCGGTTCGTGCGAGGTACTTGAGCGGCCGGCTTGCCAGGTGGTCCGGGTCAGACGAGGCGCCCACCAGAGCGATGCCGCGCGGTTGGAAGAGGCTCAACCCCTCCTCGACGTGGGGAGAACGGCCACTCGCCCTCTCCGTTTCGACCAGGGAAAACGTGGGCTTTGGCGGGCCGGGGAGAGGGGTCGGACTCACGCGGCGATCATAGCACCCTGGTACTATCCGGCCGGGACGGGTGCAGGAAATGGAGGATGTCGGCGCACGGTTCAAGCGCGGGATGCGCGGCGTCCGCCGCCCCCGTCACTACCGTGACGGTAAGGGAGCGGCGCGGAACCTCGGCCGAGGGGAGAGCCAATAAAGGAGGGCGCCATGAAGATCGGAGTTCACCTGGCAAACGGCGGTCCACGGACCAGCCCGGAGACGATCATCCCGCTCGCGGTTCGCGCCGAGGAGCTGGACTATGACTCGGTGTGGGTCTCTGACCACGTCGTGATCCCGAGCCGCATCGACGACTCCAAGTATCCGTACGGACCTCCCGGCACGTTCACGCCAGAGAGCCGGCAAAACTTCTTCGAGGCGTTCGCCGTCCTGGCATTCATCGCCGGACGCACGCGGCGAGTGCTGCTCGGCACGAGCGTCCTGGTCCTCCCACAGCGGCAGCCGCTGGTGGTTGCCAAACAGTGGGCCACTCTGGACGCTCTATCTGGCGGCCGCGCGATCCTCGGCGTCGGGGCCGGTTGGATGCGGGAGGAGTTCGAGGCGCTCGGCGTTGATACGTTTGGGCGCCGCGGGGCCGCGACCGACGAGGCGATCCGGATCTATCGGGCCGCCTGGAGCCAAGATGGCGACGTCGGTTTCGAGGGCGATGTCTACCGATTCGCGCCGCTTCGCCTCTTGCCGAAGCCTGCTCAGCAGAGTGGTATCCCCATCTGGGTCGGCGGCCACGGGCGGCGCTCGATTCGGCGAGCGGCCGAGCTAGGCGACGGTTGGCAGCCGCTTCAGATGCCACTCGCAGAGCTCCGAGCCGCCAGGGCGACGCTTCACCAGATGCTGGCCGCCTACGGGCGCAAGCCGCAAGACGTTGTCATCTCCATGGGCTTGCGGGCCTACGCGCCCGGCGCAGGCCCAGACGGCCAGCCCGGGGACAGCGACCTGGTCGGCAAGCCGGAAGAGATGGCCGAAAAGCTGCGCCGCTACGCTGAGGCCGGAGTGGAGCACGCCTTCGTGAACGCCTTCCCACGCGACTCGGCGGCCGCCATGCTGGAGGTTCTGGAACTGATCGCCCGCGAGGTCAGGCCCGCGTTGTCATCTTGAGCGCAGGGAAGGATCCGCAGCCCGCGCAGCGCACTTGTTCCGGGCACGGATTCCTCGCTTCGCTCGGGTTGACAACTTGAGAACAGGCCCACGACGAGCTTTCACAACCTCCGAGAGGAGCGAAGAACGACAATGACATCATTCGGTCCGCACCGCCGAGCAGTCCAGATCGGACAGGCATGGGCGACCGATCAGGGCAAGGGTGCGGTCGATGTCTTTCTCCAGGATCTCCAGGGCCCGTTCGACACCAGCCTGGCCGCCTGAGGCCAGGCCGTACAGGAATGGCCGCCCAATCATGCAGGCTCGCGCGCCCAGCGCGATGGCCTTCACGACGTCGGCTCCCCGTCGGATGCCGCCGTCGTAGATCACCTCCGCCCGGCCGCCTACGGCCGTCGCTATCTCCGGCAACACCTCGATCGCGGCCGGTAGGCCGTCGAGTTGGCGGCCACCATGATTGGAGACGACGATCGCGTCCACGCCGTGCTCCAGGGCCTGGCGCGCGTCTTCCGAGTTCATGATCCCCTTCAACGCGAGCGGCCCCGGCCACAGTGAGCGGAACCAGGCCAGGTCGTCCCAGTTGACCGACGGATCGTGCAGCTGCTGGATGTACGCTCCCAGCGCCAGAGCACTGGTGCTGGTGACACCCTCCGCATCAAGGAAGTTCCTGAACGTGACCCGAGGCCCGGCCAGCACCCCACGCAGCCAACCCACGTGGCGGAGCACGTCCAGGACATTGCCGACCGTGACGCGCGGCGGGATCGTGAAGCCATTGCGCAGGTCGCGCTCGCGCTGGCCCAGGACGGGGACGTCCACCGTCAAACAGAGCGCCCGGTAGCCGGCCGCGCGAGCCCGCTCGACGAGCGAGCGGGTGACCTGGCGGTCGCGCCCCACGTAGAGCTGGAACCAGAGCGGGCCGTGTGCCGCCACCGCGACCTCCTCGATCGAGCAGGTCGAATGGGTGCTGAGCACGAACAGCGCGCCCCTCTTCGCCGCGGCGCGGGCTGCCGCGATCTCGCCGCGCGGCCAGGTAAGGCCCGCTAAGCCGGTCGGCCCCAGAATCAGTGGCGTCGACAGCCGCTCGCCAAGCACGGTCGTCGATTGGTCGCGACTCGAGACGTCGACAAGCACCCGTGGGCGGAAGGTCAGACGCCGGAAGGCGGCGCGGTTCGCCCGAAGTGTGGTCTCGTCGTCGGCGCCGCCGTCGACGAAGTCGAAGACGGCGCGCGGCAGGCGGCGTCGAGCGCGCCGACGCAAGTCCTCGATGTTGATCGCCACGTCGTTTAGCTTAGCTGATCTTCAACTCCACGAGTCGCCGCCCTCCGCGACTCTGGCTCAGCGCGACCTGCCGCGAGCCGTGGTCTTGGCGTAGGGCCGAAGGACCCCCCCATGGCGGCGGGCGTGCTGGGCCATTGCCCATGCGTTGCGCTCAACTACGTCCAGCTCGACGGCAGGGGCTGGGGTCTCGATCTCGGCCAGCCTCACGTGGTCTCGCCGCCCCGGCTGGCCCTGGCTCGATCGCTCTGGACGAGCTGAATCAGCACCCCATGGCCATCACGTGGATGCACGAACGCCTCCTGCCACACTGGTTTCTCCAGTCGGACCTGGACCGGCTCGTAGCCTCGGGCACGCAGGACGGCGATCGACGCCCGAATGTCGGGCACGAGCATGGTGAGATGGTGGACGCCCTCGCCTCGTCGTTCCAGGAAGCTAGAGAGGAAGCTCTCGGCGCCGGCCGGCTCGAGCAGTTCCAGCTTCCCGTCCCCGGGCAGCCTGAGCGCCAGGAATCGAAAGCCGAGCTGCTCGTTGATCATCGCTCGGCCGGGCACTCCGCCGAGCACGTCTCGGTAGAAACTCAGCGCCGCGTTGATACTCCGAACGGCTATCCCGACGTGGTCGAGACGAGCGTTGGGGATGGTCTGGATCAGCGTCCTCCGGTCGGGGATGGAGGCAAGCTACCATACCAGACCTTACCGTCACTTCGGAGCGGAGGAAGCTCGATGGAGAAGCAGCCAAGTGGGCCGCCCCAGGCGCCGGGTGGCGCAGAGCGAGGGACCCTATCGTTCGATGAGTTCTCCAGGGTCGACCTTCGAGTCGCCCTGGTTAAGAGCGCCGAGCGCTTACCGAGCACCGACCGCCTGCTCGAGCTGGCGATCGACCTGGGCGACGAGACGCGGACGATCGTCGCGGGGATCGCCCACTTCTACGAGCCCGAGGCGCTGGTCGGCCGCCGAATCGTGGTCGTGGCCAACCTTCAGCCAGCCCGCATTAGAGGTATCGAGTCGCGCGGGATGCTACTGGCGGCCGGCGGGCGCGCGCAGGGCGAAGAGCTCGGATTAGTCACCCTGGACAAGGAGATTCCGCCCGGCACGCGAGTGTCGTAGCGCAGCAGCGGGCATCTGCGCGGCCTGCTAGCGGATGACGCGGATCTCGACCCCGAGCTTCAGGTTGGTCCAGGCCCGATCCGCCGTGAGCGCTGGAAGACCACATGGTCGGCACCACGTTCGCCGCCGACCAGCGCCAATACTGCCGAGGCGTCGAGAACCAGTCTATTCACGCTTCGCTTCCGCACGGCGGTCCGCGATTAGCTCGTCAGCCAGTGAGCGCCCCGAGGGCACGTAGCGAGATACCACCTCCTGCGCGCGACGGATTGCCTCGTCGAGCGCCAACACGCGGACCTCGCCGTCGTCCAGGTGCGTGATCACCTCGTCTCCGGCCTGCAGCCCCAACGCTCGCCGGTAGGCAGCCGGGATGACGATTCGACCCCCTGACATGAGCCTTGCCCTGATTCCCATGCTGCGCCACACCCGAGCTATGTGCCATTTACAGAAATGTGCCCTAAGATGCCAGATCTGCCACGTCACTGCCAGGTTTGGCACAAACCGCGGCGTAGGTCAGGCACTGCTCGGGCGGCACGCACGGTCTACCGGATCGACCGCTCGGTTTCGTCCAGTCTGTCTAGCAGCCGATGGATGGGCTCTGAGAGGTGTTCGTCGCGGCTGACCGTCTGCCGAAGTGCCTGGAGCGACGTTCGGACGAGGTCACGTTCGGCCTGGCTGAGGGTCATCGCCAGAGGGCGCGGTTCGGGCGCCTTCGGCTCTACTTCAGCCTCGGCGGGCATGACCCGCCACTCCTTTTCCACGCCTACTGAGCGAACCACCAGCACGGCCGCCGGGGCGGTCGCGACGATTCCCTCGGCCACGCTGCCAATCGCCAGGCGGGCCAGGCCGGTCCGGCCGTGAGTCGCAACCGCCACCAGCGCGCAAGCCTTCGTCTTTGCCGCGCGTGCCACCGCCAGCGCCGGGTCGCCTTCCTCGACCATCAGGTCGACCGGGACTGTTTGATCCTCGAGAGTTTTGCGAATGGCCTCGAGATAAGTGTGAGCTGCCGCGTCGAGCGCGGCGTGCTCGGAAGGGTCGGTTACCAGCGGACCGATCAGCCAGCCGACTCTGGACGCCTGGAAGGCCGGAATCACCTGGATCAACACGAGTGAGCCGCCCAGCAGATCGGCCAGCGACAGGGCCGAAGACAGCGCCATCTCGGCCAGGGGTGAGCCGTCCAGTGGGACCAGGACGCGGAGCCCATCGCCTTCGGGCAGAGTGTCGGGCGCTCCCGAGCGGACGAGCAGGACCGGCACCGTGGCTCGGTGCAGAAGCTCGAGCGTTACGCTCCCATACACCCACCGCCCCAATCCGGACCGACCGTGGGTAGCCATGACGATGAGATCGACCCGGCGCGACTCGGCCTCATGAGCGATCGCCGCGGCAGCTTCACGAGAGACCTCGGCAAGCTGGCGGAACGGCAGGCTCGGCCGAACGGTTTGGCCGACCGCCAGGCCGCTCTCGTCCGCCTCACCCCGCGGGGTGGCGGTCCGGCAGCGCAGCCCGTGCTCCGCCAGCCGCTGGCGAACGGCCTGCAAGTACTTCTCCGCCTCGGCCACCACGTTGGACTCGGCCTCATTGGCGTCGATCGCGTCCATCCGCGAAAAGACGCGCGCCAGCGGCGCCCGCGCCAGTACAAGTGTCGCCCCTGCCCGCCTGGCGAGCTGCTCCGCCAGGGGCAGCGCGCGCTCGGCGAGGTCGGACCCGTCGAGCGGGACCAGGATCTGTCTGAGTTTCATCGCGCGTGCCCGGAAAGAGTTGTCCCGACGATCGGAACTACCGGGGCATGGTAGCAGTTGGGTGTTGGGAGATAGGAGATGGGAGTTGGGGGTTTACCCAACTCCCATCTCCTATCTCCCAACTCCTAGTCAGGACTACCGGATTCGGAAGGAGCCGCTGCCAGCCCCGCTCGCGCCGTCCGAAGCGGTCACGATCACGCCGATCCCGATCAGGCCTGGCGACGCGTCCGGGGTCCATGATATGGACGTGGTGCCGTTCACGTCGGTTGGCGGCGCGGCGAGCGGATCGGAGCTGGTCTGAGGCGCCGTCTCGATCTTGACCTGGGCGTTCTCAACTGGCTGGCCAGCGCGGCTCACCCAGACGTCCACGACCTGCGGGCCCCCCGCGACCTCGGCGAAGCGTGGGACGACATCTACTTTGAGGCCCGAGGTAGGAGTGGTGTTGCTCACCGCGCTGGCCCCCCGCTGGGCGGGGGTCGGGGTAGCCAGAGCCGGCGCGCTCGTAGAACGAGTGGAGCCGGGAGGCGCCGAGCTGGACGACGGCGGGCTCGGCGTGCTAACGGGCACGACATACTCGCCGGCCACCCAGGCGCTGCCGTCACCCGCTGCTCGGACATTCTTCCAGGTGCGGCCCTCGTTCTGCCGATCCGGCCCGACCACCTCGAGGATCGTGCCCTCCGGAAGGACTGCCGCGATGGTCGCCGACGTGCTCGGCTGGACTCGGAGATTTAGACCCTGGCCGTCGGTGTTGGCCACCTGGACTCTGCCACCCGAGGGGCGGGCGGCGGTCGGGCTCGATGGGCTAGGGCTCGGCGAGGGGGAAGCCGGACGGGCTGGCCCGGTGTTGACACCGGGCGGCGGCGAGCTCAACACGCGAGGCACGCTCGTGGCCCGTTGGGCGGCCACGGTCGGATCGATGCGACGCAGGACCACTGAGGCCAGCGCTTCGGCTTCGGCCATCCTGGTCGGCTTGTCGAGGCCGGCCACCGTGATCCCCACCACCATTGCACCCTTGCGGAAGAGGAAGAGGTGAGCTACAGCCGGGCCGTCCGAGGAACTGCCCTTCATCGCCAGCCCGGCTGACTCTTCACCTAACTTGGCCACCGGACTCTCGACCCAGCCGCTGTCGAGAAGGGCCTGGCGAGAGCGGCTGAACTGATCGGCCGCCTGCTGGGCATTCGCCGTCCGCGCCACAAGACTCTTGATCTCGATCGGGCCGCTGTTCAGGTTTTGGGGCGTCCGATCACGAGTGAAATCGGCCTCATAGACCACGATCCCACCCGGCCGCTCGCCGTAACTGGTCTTCTCAGGATCGGGATTGAGCGTGAAGCCCGGTCGCAGATCGGACGCCTTTAGCGACACCGTTCTTGGATCCGCCGACGCCTCCTGGGCGAGGGCCCCACCAAGCGCTCCAAAGCTGCCAAGCGCCAGCAACGTGGCCAGGGCGACCAGCGCCGCAGCGCTCCCGCGCAACAATCGGCGATGTGTGTTCATCATCTATGCCTCGTCAAAGATTCCGATGCTCCGGTATTTCGCGACCCGATCGTGCAGCAGGCGTTCGATGTCGAGCGCCTCGCCGCGACCGTATTGACGATCAAGCTCAGCCATAGTATCGGCGAGCGCTGTGCCCAGCGCTTGAGCCGCCCCCGCCGGGTCGGCGTGCGCCCCGCCGGCTGGTTCTGGGACAACCCCGTCCACAATCCCAAAGCGCCAGATGTCCTCGGCGACGATCTTCATCGAGGCTGCCGCCTCCGCGGCCAGGCCGGCGTTGTTCCAGAGGATCGAGGCACAGCCTTCCGGCGTGACGACCGAGTAGATCGCGTTTTCCATCATCAGCACTCGGTCGGCCACGGCAATCGCCAGGGCCCCGCCGCTTCCGCCTTCGCCGATGATCACCGCCACGACCGGCACCCGCAGGCGCGCCATCTCGAACAGGTTGGTCGCGATCGCCAGGGCCTGTCCGCGCTCCTCCGAGGGGAGCGTCGGATCGGCGCCCGGGGTGTCGACTAGCGAGACGACCGGCAGACTGAACTTCTCGGCCTGTTTCATCAGCCGCAGGGCTTTGCGATAGCCCTCGGGATGCGGCATCCCAAAGCGTCGCAGCGCGTTCTCCTTGGTGTCTCGACCCTTCTGATGGCCCATCACCATGACGGGACGGCCGTGGAAACGAGCTGGCCCGCCGACCAGGGCAGGATCGTCGGCGAAGAGTCGATCACCGTGCAGCTCGACGAAGTCGTCGAAGAGCGCGCCGACGTAGTCGAGGGTGTAGGGCCGCTGAGGATGGCGGGCCAGCTGGACCCGCTCCCACGGAGTAAGGCCAGCCGAGCCGGGCGGACTATCGGCCGGCTTCAGTCGCACTTGGGGTCCGTTCCTGACCAGGGTCAGGCCCCCTTCCCATCGATGGCGCAGCTAGCCCCATACAGGCGCAGCAGACGGGCCAGGGTGGGGCGTAGGTCACGTCGATGGACGACCTTGTCGATCATGCCGTGCTCGAGCTGAAACTCCGCCCGCTGCGTGCCGGGCGGCAGCTTCTGCTTGGTGATCTGCTCGATCACGCGTGGCCCGGCGAAGCCAACCAGGGCACCCGGTTCAGCCAGCATGACGTCGCCCAGGCCGGCGAAACTGGCGGTCACGCCGCCCGTCGTCGGATCGGTCAGCAGCGAGATGAAGGGCACCCTGGCTTCGGCCAGGCGCGCCAGGCAGGCCGCCGTCTTAGCCATCTGCATGAGTGAGAATATCCCCTCATGCATCCTGGCCCCGCCCGACGAGCACACGGCCAGGAACGGGAGTCGCGTCTCGATCGATCGCTCGACGGCGCGAGCAACCTTCTCACCGACGACCGAGCCCATGCTGGCGCCCAGAAAACCGAAGTCAGCTACCGCTAACCGAAGCGGGATACCCTCTACCAGCCCGGTTCCACAGATGACCGCCTCGGGCAGGCCAGTCTTCTGCTGGGTCTCGGCCAGCTTGTCGCGATACGATTGGCCCGCGCTGACGAAGTCAAGCGGGTCACCGGGTAGCAGGCCCGCCCACTCCTCTTGAAAGCTGCCCGCGTCCACGAGCTGCTCGATCCGCTCGCGAGCCGACAGGCGGGCGTGGTAATGACACTTCTGGCACACCCTGAGGTTCTTCTCAAACTCGCGCGTGTAGATCAGGTCGCGGCAGCGCTCATTGGCGCAGCGGACCCACATGTTGGCCGGGATGTCCGGTCCCGCGCGAGGCTCACGCCGAAACAGGTCGCGGATCGGCACAGGCTAGGCCAGCTCCAGCTTCCAGGTTCCAGGTTCCCCGCTCCGCCAATTCCCCCCGCGAAACGTGGAGCTCGGAACCTGGAACTTCGGCGGCGGGCGCCCGCGCGAGCGCGCGCGCTCCGCTGGGAGCGAGCAGGGCATACGATTGTCCCTTCAGGCCCGGGCTCACGAGGCCAGGGATCGGTCGCCACGGCGTGAAGGCCGGCCGGAGTCTAACAATGGCCAGGCGACAGGGTCAAGATGACCCGGACCGGCGCGTATTGTACACCCTCATCCCACCTAACCCCCCGACCCCCCTGGCAGCTCTGCCAGGGGGGTCGGGGGTTAGGTCATGAGGGGGGTCTTCAGGCGGCACACTTGTTGCGACAGCGGCGTCAGCACAGAAGCGGGCATTTCGTCCGCTGGAGCTTGGACACGGCGGCTATGGAGCCAAGACAAGTGGCCGAGGCGATTCGCGAGCGCCTCGGCATGGAGCTTCAAGCGCTGAGTCTCGTTCGAGGAGGCTGGCCAGACTGGCAGACTCCACGGGTCTGGACCGTGATGACCGAGCATGGCCGCTTCTGGGCCGTCGAGGGGACCCACGACGTCGAGCTGTTCAGGGCTGTCCCGTCACGTGCCCTGAGGTCCAATCCCTCGGACTGCGCGTCGCCCGCCGAGGCTCTCCGCCACTATCTGGCGCTCCATCCCCAGGCGGCCGACTCGCCGGCCAGCGACGCCGCCGAGCGCGAATCGTACACCTGCCGCAATTGTGGGGTCGGGGTTGGCGCGCGGCGGCGCAGCGAACGGACCAGTCGCCAGCTGTGCAGGCGCTGCTACCATGCCGAGTGCGAGCGGGTTCGCTATCAGACCGACGCCGACTACCGCGCGCGCCGCCTCGCTTACAGCGCCGCCCGCTACCGCCAGAGCCACCAACGCGGCGAGTAGGGCGGGCTCACGGAGCGTCGTCCGCCAACTCAGGTGCGTCCTCCAGCGCGGTGAGCAGGAGGCGCAGGCACCGTCTTCGAAGCGGGCCGATCGTGCCCGGGAGTACGCCCAGCCGCGCCGCGATCTCGGCGTAAGTTGGACCGGTCGGCTCGTAGAAGAAGTAGCCGATAACCTGCCGCTCACGCTCGGGCAGCTTGGCCAGAGCCGCTCGGAGCGCCGAGCTGCGCTCCTGCCCAATAGCGATCTCCTCCGGCTCAGGGTCGAGGTCAGGCTCTTCGTACGCCGCTGCCGAGAGCCTTTCGGTGGGCCGACTACGGCCGTGAAGCTGGCCCTCACGAAGGGCCCGCCGGGCCGCGATGGTGACGAGCCAGCCGGGCAGGGCCGCCTCGTTGTACACCCGCTCGAGCCCCTCCTGCCAGACAGTCAGCCAGACGTCCTGGAACAGGTCGGCCGCGTCGTCGCCCTTGAACCCGCAGCTACGGATCGTTTTGTAGACCAGGCCGGCGTCGCAGCGGACGATCGACTCCCAGGCTCGGTGGTCGCCCCTGACGCAGGCGGCCAGGGTACCGGGCCGCAATCCGGCGTTGCCTCGGCTCGGGGGCCACCCTCTTCTGCCCCGGCGGGACGCACCGCCGGACGAGCTGGCGTTGGAGCTAGCCGCACCGATAACCGTGCCTCCGAGCGCGCGGATATCGCTCCACGCTGACTCGTTAACGCGCTACAACCTCGCGAATGTAGCGGACGAGGCTGGTCTGCGACAAACCGTCCGTGGGAGCCCGGTGCTGCCCGACGGTTGCGGCGAGGTTGCCCTAGATCTCCAGCTCCGGGATCTCGATGAGCTCGTAGGCGAGCCCGATCTCCATTCGGTGCCGCCCCGGTGCGAGGCCGTCCAGAACGAACTGTCCGTGCTCG